>Ga0315899_10000812_pt1 | contig 36991 bp, 39 predicted proteins | sample LakEriMetagenome_2_FD_203518 | JGI IMG/M metagenome (GOLD analysis project Ga0315899, IMG submission 203518) | Freshwater fungal communities from buoy surface, Lake Erie, Ohio, United States - Buoy 4 MA112 | ecosystem: Environmental > Aquatic > Freshwater > Lake | place: USA: Lake Erie, Ohio...
TCTTCTGCGTACAAACGGTAGCTGCAACGCCCCCCTGCTGATTGAAAGCCTCAATTTCTGCGATGTCGGCAAAGCGACCACATCAGAGGATTGGAACCATGTAGCTGACGTGCTGATAGCGTCTGCGCGCCGTCTGGAGCAAGCTGGTGCCTCCGCGCTTCTGATCTGCGCGAACAGTATGCACAAAGTGTTCGACGCGGTTGCAGCTTCTATCGCTATTCCGGTCATCCACATTGCCGATTCCGTCGGGGAAAAGATGAAAGCCGATGCCGTGCATTCCGCGGCTTTGCTCGGTACGGCGAATGTCATGGCTGAAAACTGGTATCGCCAGCGGCTTGTTAAGCATGGCGTCTCCTTGTTGCCCGCTGAAATGGAGGATGTGAACGATCTTGAACGCATCATCTATGATGAACTTATGCATGGCATCGTAAAACGGGACTCCGAGCGTGCGTTAAAGACAATCATCACCGAAATTGATCAGCAGGACATCAAATCAGTCGTGCTGGGCTGTACGGAGCTGAGCATGTTGGTGGACACCAAAGCCAATGTCTTGCCGATTTACGACAGCGCTGAAATCCACGCTGACGCAGGCGTTGACTGGATACTCGGGGACGCGAACTAATCCTACTTGGCATTTTCTATCGTCTGGGGCATGTTATGTGCATGAGGATGAGGGATCTGATATTCGCCGGCGCTGCCTTATGCGCGCTTGTTCAACCTGCTTATGCAAAAACGATCTTGGTGTTGCCCGGCGACGGCGCGCAAGAGCGGTTGCAGGAGGCGCTGATTGCGGCTGAACCGGGTGACATTGTGGAGCTTGGGGCAGGCAGATTTGCCCTGACCGACGGCTTGTCGCTTGACGTGGACGGTGTCACGTTAAAGGGGCAGGGCGGCGTTGAAACCACGCTTGATTTTTCGGGTCAGCAAGGTGCCGGTGAAGGGCTTTTGGTTACCTCAGACAATGTTGTCCTTCGTGAATTCGCTGTCGAAAACAGCAAGGGCGACGGGATAAAATCCAAAGGCGCTGACCGGATCATCTATTATAAGCTTCGCGTCGAATGGACAGGCGGGCCCAAGACATCAAACGGCGCCTATGGAATTTACCCGGTAGAAAGCAAAGATGTCCTGATCGATTCCGTATTGGTGCGCGGCGCCTCCGATGCCGGCATTTATGTCGGGCAATCGCGCAATATCATTGTGCGTAATTCAACGGCGGTTGAAAATGTGGCCGGTATTGAGATTGAAAACAGCTTTGATGCCGATGTACATGACAATATTGCAACCCATAATACGGGCGGCATTCTCGTGTTTGACTTGCCCAATTTGCCGCAAATGGGCGGGCATAATGTCCGTATTTTTGGCAATATCATCGTCGATAACATGACACAGAATTTCGCACCAAAAGGCAATATTGTCGCCAATGTGCCTACCGGAACCGGCGTGATGGTGATGGCCAATCGCAATGTGGAAATTTTTGACAATGTCATCGGTGAAAACGGCACGACGAACATCATGATCGTTGGCTATCGTTTTCCGTTTGAAGATCCCAAATATGATCCGACCCCGCGGGCGGTCGTGATTTGGGATAACCAGCACAGTCGCGCGGGTTGGGCGCCTCAGTTCCGTGGCGGCAGCGAAATCGCAGCGGCATTGGGCGGCAGCTTTCCCGCTATATTCTGGGATGGTGCCGGCGGCGCCGACTTTCGCCCAATCATTCAGGATGATGTCATGGCGCTGTCGCTTGGCCTATCTGATTTGAAAGCGGACACCGCAAGCGCGCAGCCGTTGCCATTGGCACGCTCTGTATCACGTCCTGCATCCTTACCAGCGATTAAATTGCCAGAATCGATGGAAGCTATCGTCCGTTAATGCGGCTGTTATTGCCATTTCTAGCATGTTTTACAGCAGCAGTGGCGACTTCTGCGGCGCCGGATAATGTTTCCGATGCCGCGGTTACGTCGACGCCTAACCCATCGACATTATCGGACTTCGGTTTTTTTGACGGCAGTGCGGCAAAGCCATCGGACAGGCTTATTCCGTATGAACTGCGCACACCGTTATTCAGTGATTATGCAACTAAACAGCGGTTTATGTACCTTCCTGCAGGAGCAAGCGTCACGGCGGACAAAGATGGGCGGCTTATCTTTCCCGTTGGCACCGCCTTAATCAAAAGCTTTGGCTACGCTGCGGCATCGGGGGGCTTGGACATCATCGAAACCCGCGTGCTGTTGCACAAGGCGTCAGGTTGGGTGGCGTTACCTTATGTCTGGCGCGCCGATGGGGCTGATGCAGACTTGCGTATTGGCGGGACGCGCGTGCCCGTTACGTTCGAACATGCTGGCACGACTTCATCGATCAACTACGGCGTCCCAAACAAGAACCAGTGCAAGCAATGTCATTTGGTCGCAAACGACATCATGCCTATTGGCCCGGTGTGGCAAAATTTGGAGTTCCCGCGAAAGGGTGATCGGCAACGGTTGTCAAAAATGGTGCCGTCATTAACCCGACTTCAGCCGTTTGCGCGATGGGACGCAAGCGATGAAGGAACGTTGGACGATAGGGCCAAGCAATATCTCAAGGTGAATTGCGGCCATTGTCACGCGCCACAAGGCTCGGCCAGCAATAGCGGGCTGTTTCTGGACGGTTCCGCGCGCAGCCCAGTTGCCTTAGGCATTGGTAAGCGGCCTGTGGCAGCGGGCAGGGCAAGTGGTGATCTTGATTTCATCATTGCACCAGGACGGCCCGACCAATCTATTCTCGTTGCGCGCATGGAAAGCACTGACCCTGGTATCGCTATGCCTGAACTCGGCCGCTCAACGGTCCATAAAGAGAGCGTCGGCTTGCTACGCGACTGGATCGCCGCAATGCCGCAAGAAAGTCACTGACGCATTAACCGTTTCAGCTGATACTGATCGCCAGTCCACCCCTCAAACACGGCATCAATGCCGGGATGATGGATTGGACCCTGTTTATGATCCGGCAACAGGTTTTGCTGGCTGACATACGCAATGTAACTGCTCTCCCCATTTTCGGCGAACAGATGATAAAAGGGCTGCTGTTTTTCGGGGCGTACCGCCTCGGGTATGGACTGATACCATTCTTCGCTATTCGCAAAGACAGGGTCGATGTCGAACACCACCCCTCGAAAATCAAAGATCCGGTGGCGTACGACGGCGCCAATGGAAAATGCGGCTTCAGCGATTTCAGGGAGGGGAATTTCATCGTTCATATTTTCAATATCATATCTTCCGATGCGCAAATCAACCTTGAAGCTTGGCAAAGTGAAAAACTTCAGTTAATGGCCCCGCTCTGTCTCAGGGGCGCGCCGTTTTTTCGGTAATGACCAGCCTCTTGGATCTGCGGAGAGATGGCTGAGTGGTCGAAAGCACCGCACTCGAAATGCGGCGTGCCGGTGACGGTACCTAGGGTTCGAATCCCTATCTCTCCGCCAATTGCGCAGTTTCATAAAGGAACCGCGACAATCGGGTTTGGCCAATGCCCATGTTCAAATAATAACATAATATAATATTATTATTCAATTTTATAATCATTGTGATTTGTGTATCCCCCATAGAATATCGGGGGAGAAGTCTGTGACAGTCGAACAGTTCATGAGCCAAAATTGGGTCGCGATCACGCTTGCTGCCTTCGCGGCAGGCGTCTTGCTAGAGCTTGGCGCGGTTAAGTTCCTAAAGCGCTCGGGACGCGTGCCGCTGAAGGACTCATTGCTCTCGATTTTTCTGGGTCTCGCCAGCGATCCTATGAATAAAATATTTGCGTTCATTACCACTGCCGCTTTGTTTGCTGTCGCGCCATTCGCTATTGCAGACATACCCGTAACATGGTGGTCATTCCTCTTGTGCTTCGTCCTCGACGATCTGCGTTTCTATCTGCACCACCGAATTTGTCATCGCGTCCGTTGGGGCTGGGCAATGCATGTCGTCCATCATTCATCTACCAATTTCAATATGCCAATAGCGTTGCGGCAAAGCTGGATGAAGCATTTTACCGGCACGATGATGCTCAAAATTCCGTTGATCCTGATCGGATTTGACCCGGTATTGGTTATATTTTGCGGCGTTCTCAATGCGACTTACCAATTCTTTTTGCACACCGAAACGATTGACCGCCTGCCGCGCTGGTTCGAATTTGTTTTTAACACGCCAAGCCACCATCGGGTTCACCATGGCCGTAATCCGGAATATCTGGATTCCAATTTTGCCGGTACGCTGATTATCTGGGATCGCATGTTTGGCACATTCGTTGAAGAAGATCGCGCTGTGCCGGTTGACTATGGATTGGTTAAAAACCTTGAGACTTTCAACCCTTTCACAATTTTGACACATGAATATGTAGGTATCGCCAAAGATGCCAGCCAGCGCGGACTGACTGCGTGGCAAAGGTTTTGCTACATCTTTGCGCCTCCGGGTTGGAGCCACGATGGATCGCGGTTGACGTCAGAGGATATCAAGCGCGAGGCTGGTTTGCTTCCTGCTGATAATGAATCAGTGCAGATGCGGAACGCATGATGCCTGCGCATTATGCGTTATCTGACGCTTTTATCGTTCTAGTCACGATATTTGCAGGAAACGCCCTGCGGCAAAATGGCCAAAATTTGTTGGCGTTTGCCATGGCCTGTTTCGGGATAGCTGCTGCAGTCGGCGTGGTACGTTTTGCAGGTGGTTTGCAGGATGAACTGGCCAGTCTGCATTCCGGCGCTTCGCAATATTTGGGCCTTGTAGGTACCTTGGCGGTAGCGTCTGCTTGTGTGTTTCGCGGCGGGGGCAGGGGCGATGCTTTGAGGTTGGGGATTATTTTGTCTGTCGCCGGTGCAAGTTATGTGTTTGCGCGGCCACTACTTGCTCCTTTTTTCATTCTGGCCCTTGTGATTGCATTTATTGCCGCAATCGCGCGGCCCTTCTCCTCGCAGCAAAGATGGCTCGTGCCCATTGGTGTGGTCATAATGCTTGCAAATGCTTTATTCATCCGGCGTGCGGCGTGGCTGGATGAGGCAGTTTCTTGGCACCTTTATCACGTGCTTGTTGCACTTGCGTTGGCCGTGCTTGCGAAGGGCATGATCGTTACCGAACGGAATATGCGCAAACCCCTGGCATGAGGTAGGAGCAAGTCACGCTTTGTAAGGCCTCAATACAACACGCAGTTTATCGCATGCCGAGCGTAAGCCGAATTTGCTGTAGGCTGACATGGTTGGCGATGGTTGCCAAATCGCTGCGCGGGGGTTAGCGTTAAACCATGCACAACAAGCCACATTATGAAGAGCAATATCTTTCGCTGATGCGCCGGATCTGGGAAGATGGCACTGTGCAGCGCGAGCGAACGGGGGTTGGCACCAAGGCGTTGTTCGGTGCAACGATGCGCTTCTCGCTTGCCGATGACGCGATACCGTTGCTGACAACCAAGCGCGTATATTGGAAAACAGCGGCGCGAGAAATGCTGTGGTTCTTGACGGGCAATACAAATATTCGGCCGCTGTTAGAGCAGAAGGTCAGGATTTGGACTGACTGGCCGCTGGACCGCTATCGCCGTGAAACGGGTACGATCATCTCGCAAGAGGATTTCGAGCAGCGGATTGTTGACGATGCAGATTTCGCCAAACAATGGGGCGACCTTGGGCCCGTCTATGGCGCGCAGTGGGTAAATTGGCCGCGTTATGAGGCAACAGAAAATGGTCTCTACCGGCGCGCTGAAAAGGGCATTGATCAGGTTAGCATGCTTGTCGAAAGCCTGAAGAACAACCACGGTTCGCGCCGTCATATCATTGAAGGTTGGAACGTAGCAGAGCTTGATCAAATGGCGCTACCACCCTGCCACAAAACCTATCAATTCCATGTCGCCGACAATGTGTTAAGCTGCATATTGTTTCAACGATCGTGCGATCTGGGTCTCGGCTTTGCCTTTAACGCCTTTTCTGCTGCTTTGTTGACGCGCATGCTCGCGGCGGTGTGTGGGTACAAGGCTGGGGAGCTCATCTGGCAAGGTGGGGATGTGCATTTGTATCTTAACCACGCGTCTTTGGTGGAGGAGCAATTGTCGCGCGCGCCAGCGGGTAATCCCAAATTGAAGCTTTTACGCACGCCCAATAGCATTTTCGACTTTACGATCGAAGATTTTGAGGTGCTTGATTACCAACCTCAATCCCATATTTCCGCGCCCGTCGCGGTGTAATCTCTCTTTAGGTCAGTTATGTTGACCTAAAGCCATGTTTGAAATATTATAACAAGCATGGATAATAATCTGCCCGAGTCGTTCGGGCGGTTCAGAGCGGAGATGGATATGGCGCAAGCACCGAAAAATAACCTCGCGCCTCTGCATCTGCATATCCCCGAACCCAAATTCCGTCCCGGTGATGTCGCCGACTTTGGTGATATCATCGTACCTGAGGTTGATGCCAACCCGCGCCCCGACGAGCATGTGATGCCAGCCGATATTCACCCTTTGGCTTATGGCCTCGTCCGTGTGTTAGGCTATGACCATCACGCATCGGGTAGTTGGAACCCCGGACTTGATGCCGATACTATGCGGGTCATGCTTCGAAAGATGCTGCTTTTGCGTGCTTTTGATGATCGTATGTTTCGGGCACAGCGGCAGGGGAAAACGAGCTTCTACATGAAGTCCTTTGGCGAGGAGGCGACATCGGTTGCGACAACTATGGCGCTGCATTCGGATGATATGTGTTTTCCAAGCTACCGCCAGCAGGGCATGTTGATCACGCGGCACGATGTTGCATCGCCATTAACGTTCAGCAAGACGAACCGCGCGCCTTGGGGCGGGGTAGACTTCGAAATTACTTTTCATGTACTGGACTATGCCGGTTAGTATCAATAAACAGTTAATGTGCCGTGATAGTGTTAACCATCACAACATATTGAAATTGCCATAAAAATGTCCATTTAAGGAAATAGATTAGGGTGAATTCTAGAAAAATTTTCAAGAATTGTCATGTTATTACGAAGTCGTAGTTGTTGTCGGCATCCGTTACAAAACAATCTTTTCCTACGAATGCCGTTGACAGAATCCTGTGCCGCTTATAGTGCGCCCCAACCGCAAGTTAGCGGGTGTAGCTCAGTTGGTTAGAGCGCCGGCCTGTCACGCCGGAGGTCGCGGGTTCGAGCCCCGTCACTCGCGCCACTTCCCTAGTTTAGGCTTGGGGTGGTGCGCGAAAAGATCCTGTCTCCATCCAGATCAAAAGCGGTCGCATGGGCACTATCCAGATGGTCCCTGCTATCAGATAAATGATGCTTTGCACGGCAATGTGCTGCGCACCTATGAAATCAGATATACTGACCACCATTACAGCCCAAACTAGTATAATCAGCAATATCGCCAGCATGCCTGCTGGTTTACGCCAGGTAGGTTGTTTGAGAGGTGTGGTCATACGGTTATCCATGATGTTTCGGTGAGAACGGCGTTTAGGGGCATGTCCCATATGTCGGATGCGATGGCAGGGGCGCGCTGCACCGACCATGCAAGGCCAATGGCAAAAGAATGGTCAAGCATACTTAAGGCGCGGTCATAATGTCCTGCGCCCTGTCCAAGGCGCATTAATTGGTAATCAAAGGCCACCAGGGGTGTTAAAATGACATCGGGTTTGCATTCGAGGCAATTCTCGGCCGGTTGCAGCAGCCCAAAGGGACCGGGAACCAAATCGTCGCCAGGCGACCAGCGCAGAAACCGCATTGGCGCAATCTTACTGGTAACATGTGGCAGGGCAATCTCGCTGCCGAGTGCATGCGCCTGCGCCAAAAGGGCCGAAGGATCAACCTCTGACCCTATCGCGACATAGCCAGCCACTATTTTGCCAGGCTGAATATATTCTATGAGCGGACTGGGGATTCTGGAAAAGGCCAGCGCGCGATCTTGCGCCGAGAGTGCACCTACAAACTGGTCACGCATGTCGCGATATTGTAACCGCTGCGACTGCTTGTCATATTCTGATTTCACAGCTTTTCCTGAAAATTGTTGGCGGAACCACCATGGGTCGTTTCCCGGAATATCCTCTGACGCCAGGACGTCAGGTGGGCACCGTGTGATCTGGACCTTAAGGTTTCCCAAACGGCCCAGGCAGGGACAGCTCCCTTAGATAGATAATCGCCTCAGGGATGTTCTCATCAGTTCGTGCCGGACAGTACCGCCAACTGCTAATATAAGCGTATATTGTTAATTCTCAAGCCTTAGCGCCAGATTTTCCAATCGATCCGCAAGTCCTTCTAATACATCAGCGGATTGAGCAAATGCTGCTGAGGTTTGTGCGTTCGGTGCGGCTACTGCACCGCCACCCGCGTCCTGCAGTTTATCCGCCAGCAAAAGTGCGGAGAATAGAAGGGCGCGGTTTTCCGTAAGGCCGCGAGAGCCACCACCGGCCTCAAGTGCAATGGCATCCACCATTGCGCCCAGATCCATCAGACGTTGTTCTTCGCCGGGATTGCAGGCTACAAAATAGTCGCGGCCGGCGATGCTGATTTTGACGTCAGGCATCAGTCTGCACCCGCAAGAATTTTATCCATGTCAAGGATAGCAGCAAGAGTTTCAGATTTAAGTTTCTCATGGCGCTTGCTGAGATCACTCTCATCTGACGCAGTTGGGAATATCGCCAATTTTTCGATCCGCGACAAAGCGCGCTCAATGCGCCCTACTGCAAAATTTAATCGTTCATCTGCCATCGGTTACTATCCTCTGCTGAGGAGTATTAACAGACTATATTTTGAATGCAAATGTGAGAACGGATTTATCACCATAGATTCCACAGGTAAAAGCACCTGCGTCCCTTGACGCTTGCCGCTTGCATCCGCAAAGGGTTGGCACCATCGACTCGGCGGTAATGCATTTTGCGATATGCCCCGTCACCCGCTCCCATTCGGGAGTATTTATTGGGGAAAGAACATGACCGTTAGTGACCAGAAAATGGCCAATGCAATTAGGGCACTGGCCATGGATGCGGTGCAGGCCGCAAATAGTGGCCACCCCGGTATGCCAATGGGCATGGCCGACGTCGCAACGGTTTTGTATTCTAAATTTCTGAAATTTGATCCGCAGGCACCCGATTGGGCCGATCGCGACCGGTTTATCCTGTCGGCGGGGCACGGGTCGATGTTTGCTTATGCGACCTTGTATCTCACCGGATACGCAAGCCCGACCATAGACGATATCCGCAATTTCCGACAATTAGGTAGCCCCTGCGCCGGGCATCCAGAAAATTTCCTTATTGACGGTATAGAATGCACCACAGGTCCGTTAGGGCAGGGTCTGGCGATGGCGGTAGGCATGGCGATGGCCGAACGGCATCTCAACGCGCGCTTCGGTGATGAACTGGTTGATCACCGCACATGGGTCGTTGCGGGTGATGGATGCTTGATGGAGGGCATCAACCACGAAGCGGTTGGGCTTGCAGGGCATTTGGGGCTGGGGCGTTTGATCGTTTTCTGGGACGATAACAGGATCACTATCGACGGCGCGACCGATCTGTCGACCAGCGAAGATATCGCAGCGCGCTATGTGGCCAGTGGCTGGCACGTCGAGGCGTGTGATGGACATGATTTCAAGGATATTGATCGCGCCATTACCGCGGCGGTAGCCGATAATAGGCCTTCGTTGATTGCGTGCCGGACGTTGATTGGCAAAGGGTCTCCGAACAAGGAGGGCACGAAAGCACCACATGGTAGCCCGCTTGGGGCGGAAGAGATTGTTGCGACGCGGGCTGCACTTGACTGGCCGTACCCTGCATTTGAAATGCCTGATGATGTTCTTGGCGCATGGCGTGCGACAGGCAAAGCAGGCGCTGTGGCGCATGCGGATTGGGACGCACGGTTTGCAGCATCTGCAAAGGCTGCTGCGTTCAGAACAGCTATGGCAGGCACGCCAAGTAATGGTTGGCTTCAGCCGCATCTGAACGGTTTAATCGCGGCGCCGCAGAAGATTGCGACGCGCAAGGCATCTGAAATTGCGCTGACTTCTGCAACTGCTGCAATAGCGGAACTCCTTGGTGGGTCGGCGGATTTAACAGGTTCAAATTTTACCCGAACTACCTACACTAATACTCTGGATAAAAACGATTATTCCGGTCGCTATGTGAACTATGGTATTCGTGAATTCGGTATGGCCGCAGCGATGAACGGAATGGCGTTGCATGGCGGGACCATTCCTTATGGTGGCACTTTCCTCATATTCTCGGACTATTGCCGAGCAGCCATTCGCTTATCCGCCTTGCAAGAGACGCGCGTTATCTATGTTTTGACGCATGACTCTATCGGTGTCGGCGAAGATGGCCCAACGCATCAGCCCATTGAACAAATAATGTCGATGCGTCTCATTCCGAATTTGGACGTGTATCGGCCTTGCGACACGATTGAGACTGCGGAGTGCTGGGCATTGGCCATCGAAAGCGCATCGACCCCTTCAGTATTGGCGCTATCACGCCAGAATCTCCCGCAGTTGCGTACCGATATCAGTGAGAATTTCTCCTCCAAGGGCGCGTACAAGCTTCGTGCAGCTTCGGCCAAACGCAAGGTTATCTTAGTGGCTACGGGTTCTGAAGTTGAAATTGCGGCGGCCGTGGCCGACAAGCTTGAAGCGCAAGGCATTGGCGCGGACGTTGTCTCCATGCCATGCTGGGAACGCTTCGACGCACAGCCTGCGGCTTATAAATCAGCGCTTTTGCCCACGAACGTCTTACGCGTTTCGATTGAGGCCGGCACAACGATGGGTTGGGAGCGTTATGTCGGCGACGGTCTGCGGATTGGCATCGACAGCTTTGGTGCATCTGCCCCGATTGATGCCCTGTATGAACATTTCGGCCTGACAGCTGACAAAATCACCCCTCAAATTGTCGCCCGTTTGGGCTGATTGGAGCAAACATGACTGTAAAGGTAGCAATTAACGGATTTGGCCGCATTGGTCGCTTGGTCGCACGCGCCATTTTGGAGCGCGATGACCATGATCTTGAGCTGGTAGCGATCAACGACCTAGCGCCAGCTAAGGCCAACGCACTTTTGTTCAAACGTGACAGCGTACACGGCCCTTTCCCCGGCACAGTTGAGGCAGATGGCAACGACATCATCGTCAATGGTAACCGTATCCATGTTACTGCAGAGCGTGACCCGGCCAACTTGCCGCATGCCGCAAATGGCGTCGACATTGCCCTTGAATGCACGGGCTTCTTCACGGATCGCGCAAGCGCCGAGAAGCATCTGGCAGCAGGTGCAAAGCGTGTCCTGATTTCTGCGCCGGGCAAAAATGTCGACAAAACGGTCGTCTTTGGCGTTAATCACGACGTGTTGACCGCTGCCGACGTGATCGTTTCCAACGCAAGCTGCACCACCAACTGCTTGGCGCCAATGGCGAAGGTGCTGAACGACGCGATTGGTATCGAACGCGGGCTGATGACTACGATCCACAGCTACACCAACGATCAAAAGATCCTTGACCAAATACACGACGACATGCGCCGCGCACGTGCCGCGGCAATGTCGATGATCCCGACAACAACCGGCGCAGCGCGCGCCGTTGGCGAAGTCATGCCCGAACTCAAAGGCAAATTGGATGGTTCTGCCATTCGCGTGCCAACGCCCAATGTCAGCATCGTGGACCTGACCTTCACGCCAAAGCGTGACACGAGCGTTGAAGAGGTGAATGCTTTGTTGAAGGCGGCATCAGAAGGTGCCTTGAAGGGCGTGCTGGCCTATTCTGACGAGCCTTTGGTCTCGATCGATTATAATCATTGCCCGGCAAGCTCGACCATCGATAGCCTTGAAACTGCGGTAATCGACGGCAAGTTGGTGCGCGTATTGAGTTGGTATGACAATGAATGGGGCTTCTCCAACCGCATGGTCGACACCGCCGGCATCATCGGCAAATTGCTGTAAGGAGCTGAATGATGGTATTTCGCACGCTTGACGATCTTGGGGATATAAAGGGAAAGCGGGCACTTGTTCGCGTTGACCTGAATGTACCCATGGCCGACGGGCGTGTTACGGATGAAACGCGCATGCGTGCGTTGTTGCCGACGGTGCTGGAACTGGCGGATAAGGGGGCTAAGGTCCTTTTGCTCGCACATTTCGGGCGTCCCAAGGGTGCCAAACATAGCGAAATGTCAGTGTCGATGGTGCTTGATGCCTTGCAAGAGGTGGTTGGCCGCGAAATCATGTTCGTACCGGAAGTTGCGGGCGATGTTGTGGCGCAATCGGTGGGTATATTGGCAGATGGTGACATCGCGCTTCTCGAAAATACCCGTTTTTGGGCTGGTGAAGAAAAGAATGATCCTGAACTTGCCCGCGCCGTTGCTGCGAACGGGGACCTTTACGTCAATGACGCATTTTCGGCAGCGCACCGTGCGCACATGTCGACCGAAGGGCTAGCCCATATCCTGCCGGCCTATGCTGGTCGATCGATGGAAGCCGAGTTAAAAGCGTTGGAAGCGGCGCTTGGTTCGCCAGAGCATCCTGTGGCAGCCGTAGTTGGCGGCGCAAAGGTCTCTACAAAGCTCGATGTGTTGAATAATCTAGTCAAGCAAGTTGACCATCTGATTATCGGTGGCGGCATGGCGAATACCTTTTTGGCCGCACGCGGTGTGCATGTCGGGAAGTCTTTGTGCGAGCACGATCTTGCCGACCAAGCCAATGCCATCATGGACGCAGCGGACGCCGCTGGCTGCACCGTGCATTTGCCGTATGACGTCGTGACGTCACGCGAATTCCGGGCAAATCCTCCGGTACGGACAGTGAATGTCCATGAGGTCGCTGCTGATGAGATGATCCTCGATGTAGGGCCTGCCGCTGTTGAGGCGCTTGCGGATGTACTGAAAAATTGCCGCACATTGGTGTGGAACGGGCCATTGGGCGCTTTTGAGATTGAACCTTTTGACGCGGCTACAGTGTCACTGGCCCGCACAGCAGCCGCGTTGACGCGCGAAGGCTCACTGGTGTCCGTTGCGGGTGGTGGTGATACTGTCGCTGCTCTGGCGCATGCTGGCGTGACGCAAGACTTTACTTTTGTTTCGACCGCGGGCGGTGCTTTTTTGGAGTGGATGGAAGGCAAGCCGCTCCCCGGTGTTGATGCTTTGAATATCGTTTAAACATTCGGGGTAGCGCCCCGTTTTTTTTCAACTGTTGGTGCATACGTATGCACGAGGTAAAATTAAGGAAGTTGCTCATGAATTACGCTGAAATGCTTGAAAAAGTGGCCACTGCATCTGGTTTCATTGCTGCGCTTGACCAGAGCGGCGGTTCAACACCCAAGGCACTTCGGGGTTACGGTGTGGAAGAGGATGCTTACACAAACGAGGAAGAAATGTTTGCGTTGATTCACGACATGCGCACGCGCATTATTACAGCGCCAAGTTTTTCCGGTGATAAGGTGCTAGGTGCTATCTTGTTCGAACGGACTATGGATGGCGACGCCGGAGGCAAGACCGTTCCAACAGCGCTGCAAGATCGCGGTGTTGTGCCATTCCTTAAGGTAGACAAGGGACTTGAGGACGAAGCGGATGGTGTTCAATTGATGAAGCCAATAGCCGGTCTTGATCAACTGCTTCAGCGCGCGAAAGCCAAGGGCGTTTTTGGTACGAAAAAGCGCTCCGTAATCAATCAGGCTTCGCCTTCGGGCATAGCGGCGATCGTGAAGCAGCAATTTGAAGTGGCTGAGCAGATCCTAGCGAATGGGCTGATGCCAATCATCGAGCCTGAAGTGAACATCAAAAGCGCTGACCGTGCGCAAAGCGACCTGATCCTGCGCGACGAGATATTGAAGGCGCTGAATAATGTATCAGGCGACCACAAGGTGATGCTTAAGCTGTCAATTCCGGCCGAGGCGGGCACGTTTGATGGGCTCATCAACCATCCACGTGTCTTGCGTGTTGTCGCCTTGTCTGGTGGCTATGCCCGTCCTGAAGCGTGCGCCGAGCTTGCCAAGAACAAAGGCATGATCGCAAGCTTCTCGCGTGCTTTATTGGAAGATCTGCGCCACAAGATGACCGCGGACGAATTTGACGCGGCACTCGCCAGCGCTATCGATGAGATTTACGCAGCGTCTGCGACTTAGGGTCAGGGCTACTTAAATTCGTCTTCGAGGTTTGAGGCTAGTTTGGAAAGGGGCCGACAGTAATTGCGCAAGGCATTTGCCGCTGGCCTAAAGCCGCGCTATTGAGCGCAGCATGAAAGAATTTCCCTGCCAATTATATCTTATCTCGCCGCTTGAAGTAGGCGGCGATTTTCCCGTTCAGCTTGAGGCTGCGTTATCTGCAGGACCAGTTGCCGCATTCCAATTTCGCGTAAAGGATGTGGACCAGCATGAGGCTGCTGCCTTGGCAGAGCCCTTGCAGGCAATCTGCGCCGCGCATGATGTCGCGTTTATCGTTAATGACAGTGTAGCGCTCGCCAAACGGTTGAAGGCTGACGGTGTGCATTTGGGTCAGGGGGATGGTGACGTTAGCGAAGCACGCGAACTGCTTGGGCGTGACGCGCAGATTGGCGTTACCTGTCACAACAGCCGCCATCTCGCGATGGAAGCGGCTGAGGCAGGTGCAGACTATGTTGCTTTTGGCGCCTTCTACCCAACACAGACGAAGTCCGTCGAGCATATTGCTGATCTTGATACGTTGCAGAAATGGTCACTTGTAACCGAAGTACCTTGCGTGGCTATTGGCGGCATCACAGCTGATAACGCCAAGCCGTTGATTGATGGTGGCGCGGACTTCATCGCTGTCAGTAACGCGGTCTGGACCCATCCTCAGGGTCCCGCAGAAGCCGTAAAGGCGTTCAACGCACTGCTTGCCTAATCGCGCTGTCATCGCTAAAGGCCGCGTCCAACGGCACGTTTTTGCGTGCCTGCTCTTTCCATCTGTCAAGCGAGTGCACTCATGAAAATCAACGCGGTTGAAATCAAGCCGGGTAACATTCTGGAATATGAAAGCGGCCTATGGCGCGTCGTAAAGACCGCGCATACCCAACCGGGTAAGGGCGGCGCATATATGCAGGTGGAACTCAAAAACCTCCGGGATGGCCGTAAAAACAATATCCGTTTTCGTTCGGCGGAAAGCGTTGAAAAAGTACGCCTTGACCAAAAAGATTTCCAGTTTCTTTATGCCGAAGGTGACAATTTGGTGTTCATGGACAAGGAAACCTACGATCAGGTGACGTTGCCAAGTGACCTTTTGGGCGATGCTGCGGCGTTCCTTCAGGATGGCATGGACGTTGTTATGGAAATGTATGACGATGAAGCTCTTTCCGTCGCTTTACCTGACCATATTGAAGCAACGGTCGTTGAGGCAGACGCCGTGGTTAAAGGCCAAACAGCATCCTCCAGTTACAAGCCTGCAATTCTCGATAATGGCGTGCGCGTTATGGTGCCGCCTTTCATTAGCTCGGGCACGCGGATCGTGGTGGATGTGTACGAGCGGGAATATGTCCGGAAGGCTGATTAATGCCTGCATTAACCGGTCTTTTGACCATCATGGAAAAAGCTGCCCGTAAAGCGGGTGGAAAGCTTCGCCGCGATTTTGGCGAAATCGAACATTTGCAGGTGTCGCAAAAGGGACCTGCTGATTTCGTTTCTAAGGCCGATGAACGCGCCGAAGATACGATTTTTCGGGAACTCGAAATCGCGCGTCCCGATTGGGGCTTTTTGATGGAAGAAGGCGGCGAGATTGCTGGCGCCGAGGGCAAGCCTCGCTTTATCGTCGACCCGCTCGACGGCACGAGCAACTTTCTTCACGGCATTCCGCATTTCGCGATCTCGATTGCTGTGCAAGATCCAAAGCCCGACGGTTCTGGCTGGGGTGATATTTTTGCAGGGCTCGTGTACAATCCGATTACGGATGAAAGCTTTTGGGCCGAACGGGGCAAGGGCGCTTGGTTAGGCAATCGTCGTTTACGTGTTTCGGCACGCCGGCAGTTAAATGAAGCGTTAATCGCGACGGGAACTCCGTATAAGGGGCATGGCGATTTTGACGAATGGGTCAAGATTTTTGGCGCGATTGGTCCTTCGGTCTCGGGTATCCGACGCTTTGGTGCTGCCAGCCTTGATCTGGCATGGCTGGCCGCTGGCCGCTATGATGGTTTTTGGGAAAGCGGCCTGTCACCTTGGGATACGGCTGCGGGATGCTTGTTAGTGCGCGAAGCTGGCGGCTTTGTAACTGACTATCGCGGGCGAAGTCCACATATCGCAGATGTTCAGGTTTTGGCGGCAAATGACATACTTCATAGCAAGCTACATAAGCTGTTGGTCGGCGCCATAAAATAAACCATGAAAATGTTAGAAAAAATGCCGATTCTTGGCCTTGCAGGTCAGAATTCTTCTGCCTAAAAGCGCCGCAACTTACGGGGTTCGGAAGCGAGTCTGATATGACTGATTTGTCGCAATATTTGCCTATACTGCTTTTCCTCGTGGTGGCGCTTGGTTTGTCGTCGGCATTTGTGTTTTTGCCTATGGGTGTGTCCCGGTTGACGGGCACACATAAGCCAACCGAAGCCAAGCTGACCGAATATGAGTGTGGATTTCCTGCGTTCGAAGATTCGCGTAGCCAGTTTGATGTCCGCTTTTATCTCGTTGCAATCTTGTTCATAATTTTCGATCTCGAAGCCGCCTTTTTGTTTCCCTGGGCAGTTAGCCTGGGTGAAACAGGTTGGATTGGTTGGGGCACAATGATGCTGTTCCTGTTTGAGCTGGTCATTGGTTTTATTTATGCATGGAAAGTGGGAGCACTCGAATGGGAGTAGTCACACCAGCACTTTCGGACGTGCAAGCGCCGGATGCAGCCTTCTTCAAGGATATTGAAAGCGAAGTGAACGACAAAGGCTTTGTCGTTTCCTCCGCGGAAGATCTGTTTAATTGGGCGCGCACTGGTTCCTTGTGGCCAATGACCTTTGGTCTTGCATGCTGCGCCGTAGAGATGATCCACGGATATATGCCGCGTTACGACTTTGAACGCTTTGGCATAGCGCCACGCGCGTCACCACGGCAGTCCGATGTGATGATCGTTGCTGGAACCCTCTGCAACAAGATGGCACCTGCTTTGCGCAAGGTTTATGACCAAATGTCTGAGCCGAAATATGTCATTTCCATGGGCAGCTGTGCCAATGGTGGTGGCTATTATCATTATAGCTATAGTGTTGTGCGCGGTTGCGATCGCGTGGTTCCGGTCGATATTTATGTGCCAGGATGCCCACCGACCGCAGAAGCATTGTTGTACGGTATCATGCAGCTGCAGCGCAAAATCCGCCGGACAGGAACCATTGAACGGTGACCCATTCCGCACCTTTGGTTACCACGCCTGTTGGTACGATAGAAGCTATCTCAAAAGCACTGGGTAAGCATTTGGTTTCTATTGAAGAAGCCAATAATGAAATCGCTGTGCATATTCATCGCGATGCGCTGGTCGAGTGCATGATTAAACTGCGTGACGAATGCGCATATCAGCAATTGATGGAAATCGCCGGCGTTGATTGGCCTGATCGCGATCCCCGGTTTGAGGTTGTATATTGCCTGTTGAGCCTAACTAAAAACCACCGCATCCGTGTGCATCTGGTGACGAATGAAGATCATCCAGTTCCGTCGGTTACGGGCATCTGGCCTGTTGCCGGATGGTTGGAGCGCGAAGTGTTCGACATGTATGGCGTGCTCTTCTCGGGTAATACGGATTTGCGCCGGATTTTGACAGATTATGGCTTTGCAGGGCACCCGCAACGCAAGGACTTCCCATTATCCGGATATGTGGAACTGCGCTATTCCGAAGAAGAAAAACGCGTGAAATATGAGCCAGTCCAACTGGCGCAGGATTTCCGCAATTTCGACTTTCTCTCACCATGGGAAGGCGCGGATTATATCCTGCCGGGCGACGAGAACACCGGCGAGGATGCTGGGAAGGCTGCGCCACCGCCTACACCCAAAACGACGGATACAGCGACACAGACTGGTGCTGGCAAAGCTGCGAACAAGGAAGCCGTTAAACGCAGTGTTCGAAAGCCGACGGCGACGGGAGACAAGGCATGAGTATGCAGCAAGATCTCGCGCCCACCAATGGCGATGATGTCATCCAGAACTACACGATTAACTTTGGGCCACAGCATCCCGCAGCGCACGGCGTTTTGCGTTTGGTGATGGAGTTGGATGGTGAAATCGTCGAGCGGCTTGACCCGCATATTGGTCTTTTGCATCGCGGCACGGAAAAGCTGATAGAGTATAAGACCTATTTGCAGGCTTTGCCCTATTTTGACCGTTTGGATTACGCGTCGCCGATGGCGATGGAGCATAGCTATGTGCTCGCTGTCGAGAAGCTGCTGGACTTGGAAGTGCCGCTCCGCGCCCAATATTTGCGGGTGTTGTTTGCTGAGTTGACTCGGATAAAGAACCATACACTGAATATTGCGCACCATATCATTGACGTTGGCGCGATGACACCGCCCTTGTGGCTGTATGAAATTCGCGAAGACATCATGGGCTTTTATGAACGGGCGAGTGGTGCACGTATGCATGCGGCTTGGTTCCGTCCGGGCGGCGTGCATCAGGATGTGCCGCTGAAGTTGCTGACCGACATCGCTGAATGGCTGGATGATCGCATGCCCCGCCTGTTTGAAGATGCGATGTCGCTTGTTGTCGACAACCGTATTTTTAAGCAGCGCAATGTCGATATCGCGATTGTTTCGAAGGAAGATGCGATCAAATGGGGCTTTTCCGGCCCGATGATCCGTGGTGCGGGCATCCCGTGGGATATCCGCAAAAGCCAACCTTATGATGTGTATGACCGGATGGAATTCGATATTCCGGTCGGCACGCGGGGCGATTGTTATGACCGGTTCATGGTGCGCGTTGAAGAAGTGCGTCAATCCGTCCGTATCATGAAGCAATGTTTGCAACAAATGCCAGAAGGCCCGGTTTGCAGTGACGATCGCAAGGTCGTTCCGCCCAAGCGGGCCGAGATGAAACAGTCGATGGAAGCGTTGATCCATCATTTCAAACTCTACACCGAGGGCTTCAAAGTGCCGGCAGGCAGTGTCTATGTCGCCACCGAAAGCCCCAAGGGCGAATTCGGTGTCTATTTGGTCGCCGATGGTAGCAATAAACCCTATCGCTGCAAAATTCGGCCGACGGCATTTTCGCATCTCCAAGCGATGGATTTCATGACCCGCGGGCACATGCTTGCGGATACGACCGCCATATTAGGCGCGCTCGATATCGTGTTCGGGGAGTGTGACCGCTGATGCCACGCGAGCTTATGTTTCTGGCATCCGCTGCCATGGGGTCGGTGGCGTTGGTCGCTGCTTACTTGTATCTGTTCCATGCCGAGATTTCGGCAAAGGAAGTTGGGTCGACCGCGGCCGCGATGATGTTTGGGGCATATATTGGACGGATTTGGGGGCGGAAAGAAGCACATGGCTGACTCATTTTCTCCCAAATTTTCCAATGTTTCGGCTGCTGCATTGTCGCAGGGAAAGTTCGTGCAATGAGCGTTCGCCTGGCAACCGCGCAGCAGATGATTGCGTACTATAATGCACAAGATGCAGACGCATATGTGTCGTTAATGACCGATGATGCTGCCGAGGCTGTGTATCGCGGGGTCGTTGTTCGCGACGGGAAAGAGGGTGTCCGTTCGGGATTGAAGGCAATGTTTGCTGAATTCCCCGAGAATAGGGCAGAGATTGTGGCATGCTATGCTTTAGGCGATTACGCTGTGTTGTACGAAAAAGTGTATCGTTCGGCATCGTCTGAACCCTTTGATGTCATGTCGATTTACAGTTTTGAAGGCGACAAAGTGTCGCGCGTGGAGTTTGTCCGCTAATGGCTGGTGCAGTGCATATCCCTGATGAAGCTGAAACCCGCGCCAAGTGGGGCGGCTTTACATTTTCGCCGGCGTATAAGGCGAAGGCAGATGTTTTTATCGGCCGCTATCCCGCTGGGCGTCAGCAATCTGCCGTGATGGCGCTGCTTGATCTGGCGCAACGTCAGGTGGGCGACGAAACGCAGACGCAGGGCTGGTTGCCAGTGCCGGTAATCGAATATGTCGCAAGCTATCTCGGCATGCCATATATGCGGACCTATGAGGTAGCGACCTTTTACACGATGTACAATCTCGCCCCAGTTGGCCGTTTTCATGTGCAAATATGTGGCACGACGCCATGCATGCTGCGCGGCTCGGATGACATAATCGCGGCTTGCAAGAACCGCGGACTGGTAAAGGGTGGAACTACACCGGACGGCCTGTTCACTTTGAATGAAGTTGAATGCATGGGCAACTGCGCCTCTGCACCTATGGTACAGATCAACGACGATAATTACGAAGATCTCGATTATGACAGCATGACCGCTATCCTGAGCGATCTCGCAGAGGGCAAGCAGCCGAAGGTCGGCACGCAATTGCCTGGTCGCCACACAGTTGAGCCTTTTGGCGGCGCGACTGCGCTGCAGGCGATGGTCGACAAGAACCATGATTACCGGGGCGATTGGTAATGGAATTTCTTCCTCTCATTGGTGTTCTCATCGCGGCATTCGTTGCGTGGAAATTGCTGACTGGTGTTATTAAACTTGGCGTGATCGGGTTGCTCATCGCAGGCGCGGCATGGATTTTTCTTGGAGGTTTGGGCTGATGCTCGCTGACAAAGACCGCATTTTTACCAATCTATATGGCTATCAGGATTTCGCCCTGAAAGCGGCGCAGAAACGTGGCGATTGGGACAAAACCTCCGCCTTGATGAAGATTGGGCAAGACGCGATTATTGAGGAAGTGAAAGCCTCTGGCCTGCGCGGTCGCGGCGGTGCTGGCTTCCCCACGGGTATGAAGTGGAGCTTCATGCCAAAAGCACCAACGCCAGAGCGTCCAAATTTTCTCGTCATCAACGCCGATGAGTCCGAGCCTGGTTCTTGCAAGGATCGCGAAATCATCCGTCATGATCCGCATAAGCTAATTGAAGGCGCGCTGATCGCTGGCTTCGCGATGCGCGCGCGTGCAGCCTATATATACATTCGCGGTGAATATATTTTCGAAGCAAAGGTTCTGGAGCAGGCTGTTGCTGAGGCATATTCAGCGGGCTTACTCGGCAAGAACGCCGCCAAGTCCGGTTATGACTTCGACGTCTTTGTTCATCGCGGCGCTGGTGCATATATTTGCGGCGAAGAAACCGCGATGATCGAAAGCCTTGAAGGCAAAAAGGGCCAGCCCCGTTTGAAACCGCCGTTTCCGGCAGGTGCAGGGCTTTACGGTTGCCCCACTACGGTCAACAATGTGGAAAGTATCGCGGTCGTGCCAACGATCCTGCGGCGCGGTGCCGCTTGGTTCAAAAGCTTTGGTCGTGAGAACAACCATGGCACGAAGCTGTTCCAGATTTCTGGCCATGTTGAAAAGCCATGCGTCGTCGAAGAAGAAATGGGCATTCCTTTTCGCGAGCTGATTGAGAAGCATTGTGGCGGCATTCGCGGTGGATGGGACAATCTGCTTGCGGTCATCCCCGGCGGGTCGTCAGTGCCATTGGTACCTGCGGCGATGATGATGGACGTGCCAATGGACTTTGACGGCTGCAAGGAAGTAGGCTCTGGCCTAGGCACGGCGGCGGTAATCGTGATGGACAAGTCCACCGATATTGTGCGAGCAATTTCCCGGCTTTCGTATTTCTACAAACATGAAAGCTGCGGCCAATGTACGCCTTGCCGTGAAGGCACAGGCTGGATGTGGCGCGTGATGGAAAAGATGCGCACCGGCAATGCTGAAATAGGCGACATCGACACCTTGTACGACGTCACCAAACAGGTCGAAGGTCATACGATTTGCGCGCTTGGCGACGCAGCGGCCTGGCCTATTCAGGGATTGATAAAGCATTTCCGCCCCGAGATGGAGCGGCGTATTCATGAAGCCAAAGGCGACAATATGCTGGAGGCGGCGGAGTAAAAATGCCTAAAGTCACCGTAGACGGATTAGAAATCGAAGTCCCTTCAGGCGCGACAGTGCTTCAGGCATGCGAAATGGCGGGGAAAGAAATACCGCGCTTTTGCTATCATGAGCGGCTGTCCATCGCGGGTAACTGCCGGATGTGCTTGGTCGAGATTGCCCCTGGGCCACCCAAGCCACAGGCATCGTGCGCGTTGCCAGCCACCGAAGGCCAAATTATTCGTACCGATACGCCAATGGTCAAAAAGGCGCGCGAAGGGGTGATGGAGTTTCTGCTCATCAACCACCCGCTCGATTGCCCGATTTGCGACCAGGGTGGCGAATGCGATTTGCAAGACCAAAGCGTTGCTTATGGTCGCGGTGCCTCGCGCTTTGAGGAGAATAAGCGCGCAGTTACTGAAAAATATATGGGTCCGTTGGTTAAAACAGCGATGACGCGCTGCATCCAGTGCACACGCTGCGTCCGTTTCGCCGAAGAAGTTGCGGGTATTGAAGAAGTCGGCGCAATTGGTCGCGGCGAAAATATGCAGATTACGACCTATCTTGAGCACGCCATGCAGAGCGAGCTTTCGGGTAATGTTGTTGATCTTTGCCCTGTGGGAGCCTTGACGTCGAAGCCTTATGCTTTTGAAGCGCGGCCTTGGGAGCTTAAAAAGACGCCCAGCATCGATGTGATGGATGCTGTCGGTACCAACATTCGCCTTGATAGTCGGGGCAGGGCCGTGCTGCGCGCATTGCCGCGCATCAATGATGATGTGAACGAAGAATGGGCATCGGACAAAACCCGTCATGCGGTTGACGGCCTTACGCATCGTCGCTTGGACAAGCCATATATCCGCAAGGACGGTAAGCTTGTCGCGGCAAGCTGGACCGAGGCATTTGATGCGATCAAAGCCCATTGGACCGGGGAAGCTGCGGTATTGGCTGGTGATCAAGTTGATTGCGAGACCATGTTCGCGGCGCGCGCATTGGCTGGTTCGTCGATGCTTGAAGGACGGCAAACTGGCCTAGCCTATGACACATCCTCGCTTTCGGCGGTGAATTTCAACACGACAATTGCGGGCATTGAGAATGCTGACGTCATCTTGTTGGTTGGAAGCGATTTACGTCGTGAAGCACCATTGGTGAACACGCGTATTCAAAAGGCAATCCGAAAGCGCGGTGCAAAGGTCTTTGCGATCGGGCCAGTGACGGACCTGACTTATAAGGTTGAGTGGCTGGGCGATGACCTGAGCGCGCTTACAAAGGCACCCAAGGTCCTTACCGATGCGTTGAAGAATGCGGAGCGTCCTGCAATCGTCGTTGGCGGCGGCGCGTTGCGTTATGCAGGCGTGCATGGAGCTGCGTTGGCGTTGGCCAAAAAGTTCAAACTGGTGCGTGATGGCTGGAACGGATTTAACGTCCTGCATTTTGCCGCAGCGCGCATGGGTGGATTGATGTTGGGCTACGCGCATGACGGCGGCATCAAGAAGCTGGCCGCCGCATCGCCCAAGCTGGCATTTTTCCTCGGTGCGGATGAGGTTGATTACAGCCTGTTTAGTAATACGTTTAAGGTCTATGTCGGCCACCATGGAGACAATGGCGCCCATCATGCTGACGTCATTTTGCCAGGTGCCGCCTATTCCGAGAAATCGGGTACTTATGTGAACCTAGAAGGCAGAGTGCAGCGCGGAGAGCGTGCCGTGTTCCCGCCTGGCGATGCACGCGAAGATTGGGCGATATTCCGGGCACTGTCCGACGCATTGGGCGAGCGCTTGCCGTTCCACAGTGTCGACGCTTTGCGCGCCGAAATGGCAAAGGCGGTGCCGGCGCTTGGTGTTGAGGGTCTCGCCCATTATGGCTGGAGCGAACCGGCGCTTTCGGCGGAAGTTAATGGCAAAATTGCCGATTATCCAATCAAGGATTTTTATCTGACGAACGCCATCTGTCGCGCGTCGGAAACGATGCAGAAATGCTCTTCGGAGCTGGTGCATGGAACGCAGGTTCTGGAGGCGGCGGAATGACCTCCTTCTTCCAAAATTTGGGCATGGGTTATGACGCCGCCTGGTTCACCGCGACCATCGCGGGGATCCTCCTGATTGCTCTGCCGTTGATGTTAGCCGTGGCGATGATCATTTATGCGGAACGTAAATTATGGGCCGCATTTGCCCTTCGCAGGGGACCGAATGTGGTTGGGCCCTTTGGTGTCCTGCAATCCTTTGCAGATGGCCTGAAGGTTTTCCTGCAGGAAACGATTATTCCAAGCGCGTCAAACCGCGGCCTGTTCCTGATCGCGCCCATCATCACCTTCACCGTGGCTTTGATGGCATGGGCAGTCATACCGTTTGCCGATGGGGTCGTGCTGTCGAACATCAATGTAGGTTTGCTCTATATTCTGGCGATCAGCAGTCTTGGCGTTTATGGCGTTGTGATTGCGGGCTGGGCTTCCAACTCCAAATATCCGTTTTATTCCGCCATGCGGGCTGCGGCGCAAATGATATCCTATGAAGTCTCTATTGGGTTCATACTGATTTGCATTGTGTTGTGGGCGGGCACATTCAACATTGGTGGCATTATCGAAGGCCAGCGTGGCCACGTCTTTGGCTTCATTAACGCTTATGCTTTTAACCCTTTGTTGTTCCCGATTGCTGTCATGTTCTTGATCAGTTCAATGGCGGAAACCGCGCGCGCTCCGTTCGATTTGACTGAGGCTGAGAGCGAGCTGGTTGCTGGTTATCAAACCGAATATTCGTCCATGGCCTTCGCTTTGTTCTGGCTTGGTGAATATGCAAACGTCCTTTTGATGTGCGCGCTCAATGCGATACTTTTCTGGGGCGGATATTTGCCTCCGGTTGATTGGGCGCCGCTTTATCTTGTTCCCGGTATTATCTGGTTTTTTGCCAAAATCCTGTTGATGTTCTTTATCTTCGCATGGGTGAAGGCGACCGTGCCGCGTTACCGCTATGACCAATTGATGCGTCTGGGTTGGAAAGTTTTTCTACCAATCTCGCTGTTCTGGGTCTTTTTGGTGAGCGGCTATCTTATGTTCACAGGACATTTCGCATGACCAGTATCGCCCATCTCATCAAAACTTTCACCTTGTGGGAATTCGTCAAGGCGCATTGGCTAACCTTGCAATATTTATTCAAGCCAAAGGCGACGATCAATTATCCTTTTGAAAAGAACCCGTTGAGCCCGCGTTTTCGCGGTGAGCATGCCTTGCGTCGTTACCCCAATGGTGAAGAACGGTGTATTGCGTGTAAACTGTGCGAGGCTGTGTGTCCGGCACTTGCCATTACCATTGAGTCCGAACCGCGCGACGACGGCAGCCGCCGTACAACGCGATACGACATCGACATGACCAAGTGCATTTATTGCGGTTTTTGCCAAGAGGCATGTCCCGTAGATGCTATCGTTGAAGGACCAAATTTCGAATTCGCAACAGAAACGCGAGAAGAATTGCTGTATGATAAAGCCAAGCTCCTCGACAATGGCGCAAAGTGGGAGCGGGCAATCGCCGCGAACCTTGCTGCCGATGCACCCTATCGTTAAGGGCGGCGCATCGTGATCCAGCTCATATCCTTCTATATTTTTGCAAGTATCGTCATTGCCGCAGCCGCGATGGTGATCTTCGCGCGCAATCCCGTGCACAGCGTGCTCTGGCTGATTGTGGCTTTCTTCAATGCTGCGGGCCTCATGGTTCTGATCGGCGCCGAGTTTATCGCGATGCTCTTGGTCATTGTCTATGTCGGCGCGGTGGCAGTGCTATTCCTGTTTGTGGTGATGATGCTCGACATTGATTTTGCCGAGTTGCGTGCTGGATTTGTCAAAAATGTGCCGCTCGGGATCTTATTGGCGGTCGTTCTGGTCGCTGAGCTGGTGCTGGGTATTGGTGCCTATCAGGCGGGAGCTGTAAAACTCGGCACCCCAGGCGCAGGTGGAGCCACGGTGTCGGCAACAGTGCCGAATATCGAAGCTATTGGTGGTTTGCTCTACAGCAAATATGTTTTCCTCTTCGAAACCGCAGGGTTGATCCTGTTGGTTGCTATGGTTGGCGCAATCGTTCTGACGCATCGGCGCAGCCATGGCACGCGTGGCCAGAATATCAGCAGCCAAGTGCAGCGACGTCCCGAAGACGCAACGCGTAATGTTAATCAGCCCGTCGGGCAGGGGATTGAGTTGTGATTGGTATCGAACATTATCTCGTTGTCAGCAGCATATTGTTTGTCATGGGCGTGCTTGGGATTTTCCTGAACCGCAAGAATGTCATCATCATATTGATGGCTATCGAGCTGATTTTACTGGCGGTAAATATCAACCTCGTCGCGTTCAGTGTGTTTTTGGGCGACCTGACGGGTCAAATTTTCGCCATGTTCGTGTTGACCGTCGCTGCTGGCGAGGCCGCGATTGGACTTGCTATCTTGGTTATCTATTTCCGTGGCCGTGGAACCATTGCCGTTGATGATGTCAACCGGATGAAGGGGTAACATCCAGTGACTGCAATTCATATCATCGTTTTCCTTCCGCTTTTGGCTGCGCTCGTTGCAGGCCTGGGACAGCGCTTCATTGGGGCGTTGGCGGCCAAGACGATCACAACCGCAGGGTTGTTTATCGCCGCGTTCCTGAGCTGGCCGATCTTCATCGGTTTTCTGAGCGGCAGTGAAACCGCTTATGTGCAGCCCGTGATGACATGGGTGCAGTCCGGCGATTTGACGTTTGACTGGGAATTGCGGGTCGATGCGCTCACCGCTGTCATGTTGGTGGTGATCACCAGCGTGTCTGCGCTCGTCCATTTGTATAGCTGGGGCTATATGGAGGAAGACCCCGATCAGTCGCGCTTTTTTGCCTATCTATCGTTGTTTACCTTCGCGATGTTGATGCTCGTAACCGCGAACAACCTAGTCCAGATGTTTTTTGGTTGGGAGGGCGTTGGCCTTGCATCTTATTTGCTGATTGGTTTCTGGTACAAAAAACCAAGCGCGAATGCGGCAGCAATTAAGGCGTTTGTGGTCAACCGCGTTGGCGACCTTGGCTTCATGCTAGGTATTTTTGGCATATTCTGGTTATTTGGTACGGTTTCCATCCCTGAAATACTCGCTGCCGCACCTGATAAAGTCGGCTCAAGCATTGGCTTCCTCGGCTTGCGTGTCGATACGATGAGCTTGCTGTGTATATTGTTGTTCATCGGCGCGATGGGCAAATCGGCGCAGCTTGGCCTGCACACCTGGTTACCTGACGCAATGGAAGGGCCTACACCGGTGTCAGCACTGATCCACGCGGCTACCATGGTGACCGCTGGTGTGTTTATGGTTTGCCGCCTGTCGCCTTTGTTCGAGACAAGCCAGTTTGCGCTCAACGTCGTGACAATCGTCGGGGCGACGACCGCTATTTTTGCTGCAACGGTTGGCTTGGTGCAAACAGATATCAAGCGCGTAATTGCGTATTCAACCTGCTCGCAGCTTGGCTATATGTTCTTTGCAGCAGGGTCGGGCGCGTATGGCGCGGCAATGTTCCATTTGTTCACACACGCCTTTTTCAAGGCGTTGTTGTTCTTGGGTGCGGGTTCGGTAATCCACGCAATGCACCATGAACAAGATATGCGTTATTATGGTGGCCTACGGAAACATATCCCGCTGACATTTTGGGCGATGATGGCTGGAACGCTTGCAATTACAGGCGTTGGCATCGTTGGGGTTGGCGGATTTGCGGGCTTCTATTCCAAGGACGCGATTATTGAGGCCGCGTTCGCCAGTGGATCAACCTATCATATGTACGGCTTTGCCATTGGTGTGATCGCTGCGCTTTTGACGAGCTTTTACAGCTGGAGGCTGATGTTCCTTACCTTCTTCGGCAAGCCACGTTGGGAGCAATCGGAGCATATTCAGCACGCGGTGCATGATGATAGTGACCACGCCCATGACCATGACCATGTTGCGCATGCGCACGCGACGACAAGTGACGGGACGGCGGGCTATCATCCCCATGAAAGCCCATGGTCGATGCTGACGCCTTTGGCGTTGCTCACGCTTGGCGCGGTGTTTGCAGGCTTTGTCTTTCATAATCAGTTTATCGAGGCAGAGGCCGGTAAGGCGTTTTGGGCAAACAGCACCCTCTATTTCAACGAACATTTGATGCATGCGATGCATGAGGTGCCGATGTGGGTAAAGCTGTCGTCAACAGTGGCAATGTTACTGGGGCTGATAACCGCGTTTGCGATGTATCAGGTGTCAAAGGACGCGCCGCAGCGCTTCGCTGCGACTTTTGCGCCAATCTATCGTTTCCTCTTGAATAAATGGTACTTCGACGAACTATATAGTTTCCTATTTGTGCGGCCTGCATTCTGGTTCGGTCGCATTTTCTGGAAGCAGGGGGACATCGGGATCATCGACCGCTTTGGACCCAATGGGTCTGCTGCCGCTGTGTCTTTCGGCAGCAAAATGGCCGTCCGGATGCAATCGGGTTATCTGTATACATATGCGCTTGTAATGCTTCTCGGCCTCGTCGTCGCGGTTAGCTGGATGATGGTGAGAACATAATGAACGCCGCGGATATCCCTGTACTTTCCATCATGCTCGCCATTCCGGTGGTTGCTGCAGCATTCTGCCTTTTTGTGCGGGCTGAACAGGCGCGTGTCATTGCGTTGGTGGCGACGCTGGCGAACCTGGCGCTGGGGGTCGTGCTATGGCTTAGCTACGATCCGGCGGGCGCTCAGTGGCAGTTTACCGAAGCCGCTACCTTGTTCGGGCCAATTGGCTGGCGGCTTGGCATTGATGGCATTTCATTGACGCTTATCATGCTGTCCGTGTTCCTGATGCCGATTTGTATCGGCGCCAGCTGGACGTCGATACAGAAGCGCGTCGGTGAGTATATGGCCGCGTTCTTGCTCATGGAAACGTTGATGATTGGCGTTTTCGCGGCGCAGGATTTGCTGCTGTTCTACATCTTCTTCGAAGCTGGCTTGATCCCGATGTATCTGATTATCGGTATTTGGGGCGGGCAGGACAGGATTTACGCGTCTTACAAGTTCTTCCTCTACACCTTGCTCGGCTCGCTCGTGATGCTGATCGCTATGTTGTGGATGATCCAGTTTGCCGGCACGGCGGATATTCCCACTTTGTTGAACACGGATTTCCCCGTTGAAGCGCAGAAGTGGCTGTGGTTTGCGTTCTTCGCATCTTTCGCCGTAAAAATGCCGATGTGGCCAGTGCATACATGGTTGCCCGACGCGCACGTTCAGGCGCCGACCGCAGGCTCCGTCATATTGGCGGGCGTTTTATTGAAAATGGGCGGCTACGGCTTTCTGCGTTTCTCTTTGCCGATGTTCCCTGAAGCAAGTGCCGATTTCATTCCATTGGTCTTTGGACTGTCGATGGTGGCCGTTGTGTACACGTCGCTGGTTGCTTTGGTGCAGCAGGATATGAAAAAGCTGATCGCCTATTCCTCGGTCGCGCACATGGCAATTGTGACTATCGGGCTATTTACGTTCAACCAACAGGGTATTGAAGGCGCGATCATTGTGATGTTGAGCCACGGCCTGGTGTCGGGTGCGCTCTTCTTGTGTGTTGGTGTCATTTATGACCGCCTGCATACCCGCGATATCAGCCGCTATGGCGGTCTTAGCATCAATATGCCCAAATATGCTTTGCTGTTTATGCTTTTCACCATGGCGAGCGTTGGCTTGCCGGGAACCAGCGGTTTTGTGGGCGAGTTTTTGAGCCTTGCCGGCGCGTATAAGGTTTCGACTTGGGCTACGTTGATTGCGACTACCGGGATCATCCTTGGTGCTGGCTATATGCTGTATCTCTATCGCCGAATCGCCTTTGGCCCGCAGGTCAATGCAGATGCTGCCGCAATGTCGGACGTAAATGGTCGTGAAATGTGGCTTCTTGCTCCCATTGCTGTCGTGGTGTTGTGGATGGGTGTGTATCCGGAAACATTTTTGGCGCCTATCCGCCGCGATGTCGCAACGATTGTCGCCCGCGTCGAACGCGCTGCACCCGCCGGGGATAGCAAACTCAAATTAGAAGACCCGACAACTGCGCCATACCGCGTTGTGCATGGTCTGAAAAAAAATATGGCTGAGGGGAGCCATTGATAATGGAACTGAACGCTTCTCTGTCATTAGTCCGTCCGGAGCTTATACTGAGTTTCTCGGCACTTGCGCTGTTGTTGCTGGCCGCATGGCGGGAACAGGCGGGGCGCCTGATTAGCATTTTATCGGTCGGAGCGCTGGTTGCTGCGGCGGCTTTCGTATTTGCCTTTATGGCGAAGGGAACAGATGCTTCTGCCTTTGATGGCCTTCTTGTTAATGACGCGTTCGGCAACTTTGCCAAAATTCTCGTGTATATAGCGGCGGCAATTTCCCTGATCATTGCTCCGCGTTTCCTTGAAAAAATGGGTGCCATGCGGGCTGAATATCCCGTGCTTATCCTGCTCTCTTGTATCGGCATGGGGGTCATGGTTTCCGCGACGGACCTGATTTCACTGTACATCGGACTCGAACTGCAAAGCCTTTCTGCTTATGTTTTGGCAAGCTTTGCGCGTTCCGATGGGCGTTCCGCTGAGGCTGGTCTCAAATATTTTGTCCTTGGTGCTTTGGCCAGTGGAATGCTGCTTTATGGAGCATCCTTAGTCTATGGCTTTGCCGGATCGACAAGCTTTTCTGCCATCGGCACGGCTATGAACGGCGAAGTTGGCCTTGGCTTGATATTCGGCATCGTATTCATTCTGTCTGGTTTAGCGTTTAAGATTAGCGCGGCACCGTTCCACATGTGGACACCTGACGTGTATGAAGGCGCGCCAACGCCCGTGACCGCATTCTTCGCCAGCGCGCCAAAGGTTGCGGCAATTGCGTTGACCATCCGCATCGTGCTTGAGGCATTTGGCTCGCAGATTTTCGTGTGGCAGCAGATCATCATTGCCGTCGCTTTAATGTCCATTATCATTGGCGCCGTTGGCGCAATTGGTCAGCAGAATCTGAAGCGCCTTATGGCCTATAGCTCAATCAACAATGTCGGCTTTATCCTGATTGGTCTTGCCACGGGGACAGAGCAGGGAATTGCCGCGATGCTGGTTTATCTAACCATCTATGTTGCGATGACCTTAGGCAGTTTCGTATGCCTGATGCAGTTGAAGGGCAAGGATGGCGGTTATCGCGAAGAATTCGCCGACATATCGGGCTTATCCAAAACCCGTCCGGCGCTGGCGGCTGCTTTTGCGATTTTCATGTTCAGCTTGGCGGGTATCCCGCCACTCTTCGGCTTTTGGGGCAAGCTGGTTGTGTTCAACGCTGCTGTGGCCGCTGGCCTTTTGCCATTGGCCGTCATCGGCATTGCTGCATCGGCGATTGGAGCGTTCTATTACCTGAAAGTCGTCAAGGTCATGTATTTCGATGATGCCGCTGACGTGATTGCGCAAAGCGATGACAAGGTTCTCGTCTGGATTGGCGGGCTGTTGGCTGCCGCGAACTCGCCGCTTGGCTATTTTGCAATACCGGCGCTTGGTGTGTGGACGGCCTATGCCGCAAGAGCGCTTTTCTGACGTCCATATTTGAAGAAGTCACGCTGACAGGATCAACGAACGCTGACCTTTTGGCGCGGACGGTTCAGGGCGCGCCTGAGGGATTGTGGCTGCGTGCCGATGCACAAGATGGCGGACGCGGGCGGCTCGGGCGCATTTGGGAAAGCCCAAGCGGCAACCTGTTTGCGAGCACTATTGTGCGGTTGCGCGATACCGACCCGTCGCCAGCTAGCCTTGCCTTTGTGACGGCTGTGGCTGTGTTTGACGCCGTGCGGCAGATGGCGCCGCAAGTGCCTATTTGCGTTAAGTGGCCAAATGACATTTTGACGCCGGATGGCGCAAAATTATGTGGCGTTTTGTTGGAGCGCGCGTCTGACGCTGTTGTCGTTGGTATCGGTCTTAACCTAGTTTGGCATCCGCAAAACCTTGAACGCAAGGTAACGGACCTACTTACCCTTGGTGCAATGCCACCCGATGCACAAACGGCAGTAGAGATCGTTGCAGAGGTCTTTGCGCGCTATCTTGCTATCTGGCGTCAGTCAGGAGCGGAAGTGATTGTGCGGCATTGGGAGGCGCGTGCACATCCACGCGGCACTGCTTTGTCCGCAAAGCTGCCCGATGGAGAGCATCTGGACGGCCTTTATGCAGGATTGAATGAAGATGGCGCTTTGCAGCTTCGCTTGGCGGATGGTTCAATTCGTGCCATTCACGCCGCCGATGTTTTTCTAATTTAACAGGAGTGAGCTATGCTGCTCGCGATTGACACAGGTAACACCAATGCCAAATTTGCATTGGTCGACGATACAGGCAAAATATTGCAGCGTTGGCGTATCGCGACCGATGCACGGCGTACAGCTGACGAATATGCCGTCTGGCTGGATCAGCTTATCCAGATGGCAGGATATCGCCGTTCGGATATTGATGCGGTTATCATTGCGACCGTGGTGCCGCGTGCGCTGCACAATTTACAGTTACTGGCGTCGCGCTATTTTAGCTGTGAGGCATTGGTCGCAGGGCGCGGGGCCGTTGGCTGGGGTATTCAATTGCGGGTTGCGGAGCCGCACGCGGTTGGTGCTGACCGAGCCGTCAACGCCATCGCCGCGCAGTCGTTAACAGAAGGTCACAAGATCGTTATCAGTTTTGGCACAGCCACCACCTTTGATTATATTGGTCCAGATGGGTCCTATCGCGGCGGCAGTATTGCGCCCGGTGTGAACTTGTCCCTTGATGCCTTATACGCAGCGGCCGCCATGTTGCCGCGAATTGCAATTGAACCGCCACCAAATGAAAGCGTAATTGGCACAACGACTGTTGGACAAATGCAGATTGGCATCTATTGGGGCTATGTGGCGATGATCGAGGGGATGATCGCACGGATGAAAGCTGAAATCGGCGAACCGGTGTCGGTCATTGCGACTGGCGGTTTGGCTATATTGTTTCAGCAGCATGGCCATTTATTTGACCGGGTAGAGCCGGATTTAACGCTGCGGGGGCTGGCGCTTTTATACAGGAATAGAGAACTTACCTAATGACGACCCCAAAAAATGAACTTCTTTTCCTTGCTCTTGGCGGATCCAATGAAATTGGCATGAACGTCAATTTGTACGGATGCGAAGGCAAGTGGGTAATGGTTGATCTTGGCCTGACATTCGCGAACTCCGAATATCCGGGTGTTGACCTTGTTTTGCCTGATCTCGAATTTATCGAGAAGCGTAAAAAAGACTTGCTCGGTATCGTGCTGACCCATGGTCATGAAGACCATATCGGCGCAGTGGCATATTTTGCCGCCGACCTTGGTGTTCCGCTTTACGCGACACCATTCACGGCAACGCTTATTCGCGGCAAGCTGGAAGAGGAAGGCATCGCCGACATAGTGGAATTGAACGTGATCCCTATGGAGGGCGCGTTTTCCCTAGGCCCGTTTGATTTTAAGTTTGTTACTTTGGCGCACTCGATCCTTGAAATGAGCGCCTGCTTGATCACAACGCCTTATGGAAAAATATTCCATACAGGCGACTGGAAATTGGACCCACGGCCCGTATTGGGCACACCATCGACGCAAGAGGCGCTCACCGCAATCGGCGATGGCAATGTGCTGGCTATGGTTTGCGATTCCACCAACGTCTTCAACCTAGAAACAAGTGGCAGCGAAGGTAGTGTTAAGGATGACCTGCTAAATTCTGTTAAGGCCGCAAAGGGTAGGGTGGTCGTCACCACATTTGCCTCGAACGCAGCGCGGTTACAGACCTTAGGCGAAGTGGCACGTGAAAGCGGCCGCACATTATGTTTTGCAGGCCGTTCGCTGCACCGGATTATTGAGGCCGCGCAGGCCAATGGCTATTTGAAGGATATGCCCAAGACCATTGGCATGGAGAGCGTCGATAGCCTTCCACGTCGTGACGTTATTGTAGTGGCAACGGGCGGGCAGGGCGAAGCACGCGCGGCGTTGGCGCGTATTGCTGAGGGTAACCACCCCGTAAAGCTGGAAGCGGGCGACACGGTCATCTTCTCATCGAAACAGATACCGGGCAACGAAATTGCCATTGGCATCATCATGAACAAGCTGGCGGAGCGCAACATTCTGACCGTCACGGAAAAGCAGGCGCATGTGCATGTGTCTGGACATCCAGGGCAGCCGGAGCTGGCTGCGCTGTATGATTGGATCCGGCCTGAAATTCTTGTCCCTGTCCACGGCGAACGTCGGCACATGGCGGAACAGTCGCGGTTTGCCCGTGCCCATGGCGTGCCTAAGACAGTGGTACAGTCAAATGGCGACGTCGTTCGCTTGGCACCTGGCGAACCCAAAATTATCGGTAAGGAACGCACGGGGCGCCTGATACTGGATGGAGACACCATCATTGCCGCGGATGGCGCAACATTGAACGAACGCCGCCGCCTGTCATGGTATGGGCTGATTTCAGTGGCCTTTGCGTTGGATGCTAAGGACAGAATGCTTGGTAGCCCCCAGATCCGTTTGCATGGCGTGCCGATTGAAGAGGATCTTGAGGATTTTCTGGAAGAATCCAGCACGGCTGCGGCAAAGGCCGTCAAAGATCATCGCGGTGATTATGATAAGTTGCGCGAAACAGTCCGCTTGGCCGTGCGCCGCGTTGCAGTAAGCTGGACAGGCAAAAAGCCTATTGTTGACGTTCTGATAGTGGAGACAGCATGAACTGGAGTTCGATTATAGCAATATACGCTTTGTTTTGGGTCATGACCGCTTTTGTGATCCTTCCCATCGGCGTGCGCACGCACGAAGAGTTAGGATTGCCAAAAACTCCGGGGCAGGAAGACGGCGCACCGGGCAATTTTCGGCCACGCGTTGTACTGCTGCGCACCACATTACTGTCGGTGGCGTTATTCGGGCTATACTATCTCAATTACATTTATGGCTGGATTGACCGCCATAGCTTTGACGCATTGTTTAACAGGCCCAAATAGGGCTTATCTGCGAAGGCGCTCAATGGCTTGAGCAAGCGCAACATATAGCTTGCCGATGTCTGACGATAGAAGCGTAACACCGATGGCATTGCCGTCGCGCGTGCTTAGCAACAGACGCATGATTGCTTCAAAATCGTGGACATAGCGGTTAACGTGTTCGCGGAAGTCGCTGTCTTCGCCATAATGTCTTACAATAATTTTGGCTTCGCTAGAATCGAGCAGGCGCACAGCGCGGCGCGTAAATACACCTCGGTCACCCTTGAGATAGGCGTTCCAAGCGGTGTCCGTGACTTCGTTAGACAATATCTTTGTCACGTCGATTGCGGTGGAATTCAATGATTCCGTCAACACCACCATGCGGCGCGCTAAGCTATCTTCTTGAACAGATTCAAAATTGTTTTTGGTATCGGCGATTCGGCCCTCAAGACTTATCGTCATTTCCTCGAGTTCGCCAAGCTGCCGTGCCGCTAATGATGAAGCGACTTCCGACAATTCAATATTACGCGCAATTGCCTCTTGAACGGCCTCATTCATGGACGCCACCTGCGCATCCAACGCATTTGCAAGCGCCACACGACTTTGCTCGGTCAACTGGTCGGCGATATGTGCAAGTTCTTCATCGAGAATTTTGCGACTGCTTTCGGCGGCGGCACGTGTTGTTTCACGCACACGTAAGAGGGAAGACACCAGTCGGTCATTCGCCTCTCCCGACATTTCTTCCAACAATGCATGTGTCTGCTTTAACGCAGCGCCAAGTGCATCAACCTGTTCATGGCGGGCCGCAAAATGGACATCGCTTTCTGCGGTCAAAGCGCCAACTGCGTCGTGTTGCGCAGCAATTGATAGCTCAATCTTTGCAAGCTTTTCGAGCACTCCATCGCTTAAACTATCTAACGTTTCCGCGTTCGATAGTGCAGATTGGACGTGCGATATACTCTCGGTCATGCGGACGTTGAGATTGTCCATGGCCGCAGGAATGTTCTGGCCAATCTCATCATTCGCGGCGCCAAGCAAAGCGTTCAATCTATCCGACTGGGTAATGAGATCCGCCGCAATTACCTGATTGTCCGACAAAGCCGAGCCGACCGAGCGCGTGCTTTCACCGAGCGCTGTAACAACAAAGGCCAGTTTTGAGGTTTGGTCAGTGGCAGCTTTGTCTACTTCGGCGATGTGCGCAGCGCTCGTTTGGATGTGCGCAGTTATAGCCGTAATTATAGTGCGGACACGCGCGTCTTCCTGCTGGGATTGGGCCTCTATTTCGCTAAGCGCGCCGCGAAGATCCGAAAGAGTGGTTTGGATTTTCGCTTGGCTACCAGCCAAGATCGTGTCGATGTCGCCAGAGGCTTGAGCTATGCCGCTTGAGATAGCTTGCGCCGCGCTGTCCATGAGCGTCGCCATCTGCGCGCTTCTATCAAGTGCTTCGGCGCTCTTATCATCAAGAAGTTTTGCGCTGCCGCTTAATGATTGCTCTAGCCTAACCGACAGATCATCTGCGCGCGTTTCTACATTGTCGATATACGCGTTGACGGATTTGCCAGCATCACTGACCCGCTCAAGGGACGCAATTAGGGATTTGATTTGGACTTGCGCATTATTGCCTGCGCTTCCAATTTGATTTGTAACGTCTTTGGCGGCGCTAGTCACCACGGGTAAATGTTTGCGAAGATGCTCCAAATTGGTGATCGCCGCCTGGCTGACGGCTTCAAGTTTTTTGGACTTTTCATCGCTATCAGCAAGAGCAGCAGAAAGCATTTGCGCCGATTCTATGAGCTTTTGCGAAGACTGCCGCCCAACGGTTTCGAGTTCCCGTGCGTTTTGTGACAAAAATTCGCGGGCAAGCGAGATTTCTCCATTAACTGCGCGCATTCGCGCAGCGAGCGCATCGCTCTCTATCCGTAATCGGCCTGCGACCTTACCGAAGCGGGTAGCTTCGCGGCTACTGTTCCGCATGGCCAAGAGCCATAAGACTGTAATTAGCAGGGTCGGCACGGACCAAGTTGTGACCAATGCGATTATCCGGTCGTTGGCCAATCCTACCTTTATTTCAGGCCAATATGTCAGCGCAAAAAATGCCGTCCATGTCGAAAAGGCAACGAGCAGCAAAACAGGAGCAATATAGCCCAAGATGCCAGAACGATCGCTGCTTTCTTCCGTGTACTCTTCTAA
>Ga0315899_10000813_pt1 | contig 36963 bp, 28 predicted proteins | sample LakEriMetagenome_2_FD_203518 | JGI IMG/M metagenome (GOLD analysis project Ga0315899, IMG submission 203518) | Freshwater fungal communities from buoy surface, Lake Erie, Ohio, United States - Buoy 4 MA112 | ecosystem: Environmental > Aquatic > Freshwater > Lake | place: USA: Lake Erie, Ohio...
GGGGTGAGCCCACACGCACGGTCTGATTCGAAACCTCGATGAAGGTTGGATTGATTCCCGTTGGGATCGCGACTCCGGATAAAGTCGATATTTGTTGAAGCGTCTGAACTCCAGTGACCGTTTGCCCGTTGGCGAACTTCCAAGTTGGATACGTGGTAATATTCTCCGCCGTACCGGTAGCATTGAGGGTTCGATCCGGATTGGTAACCTCGACGAACGGCAGATAAGCTTTGCCTTCCTGGAACAAATTCTTTTGGTCGGTGCAAAAAGCGCACCAGTCCGCACCGTAGAACTTCGCCCCAGCGGTTGTCAGCGCCTTTGCAAAGGCCACCAAGTCAGGTGCGGCAGTGGCTTCCCCTTCAGCGACTAATCCGCTGTTCTTTGCGAATGGTGCCGCAAAATCTCCTTGCGAGGCTGCATAAGCATCCGCCCAGGAGGACTGCGAGGAGTTCGAGGTCGCTTCAAAGAAGTCCGCAGCCATGAGTTCTCGACGCTCAAGAGGTTCGAAACGGATGCGTCGAAGGAACCTCGCATCATCCATTAAAATCTCTTGCTTCATCGCGTCGCGAACAAGGCTTTTTAGCGCAGAGCGGACGCGATATCCCATTCTGGAGCTTCCGATACTCGATGGGGCGGTAGAAGCGTCGTTGGCCAATCGCGTCTTGTTTGACTTCATTTTGCGTATCCTGACGTAAAATAAATTTTCCTGATTTAGCGTCTCGTTCCGGGTGGTAAAAACCGGAACAATCGGAAAAAACTACCAAAGGTAATTGTAGTTCTCCCGTACACTTTGGATGATGTTTCGGCTGTTCAGTTCCGAAAACCGTTCAAAAGCCCGGTTTTCTTCCAGGTGAACTTGGCAGAACCTCCAATGATTTGCATAATACGCACGTTGCGTACAGTCGTACAACATTCACGGATGTGAAACGGTTGCATGAATTCAATGCAATCGGTTTTAACAAATCAAGACGGTTTCGAACGAATAGCGGTTAGCCATGGCCAAGAGCAAGAAAAAGAAAGAAACAACCTTCCTCGTTTGTCAAGAAACGGGCGACATCAACTACGTTTTGTTGCGTCGTCCAGGCGCGGAGAAGCTACAGCTCAAGAAGTACAGCCCACGTCTTCGACGTGTCACGCTGCACAATGAAAAGCGTAAGTAATTACTGCTATCTCGGATGGTTTTAATCTGGTGCCCCAAGCGATCGAAAACTTCGTATTGGGGTGCTAGGGGCGAGTCCGGGGCTTTTCATAAGCGACGTTTCAAGAACACTGTATCTCTGACTAGAGAAACACGAAACTACTTCCTGAACAAGGTGGTAGGTTTTTTCGTTTAAAGATCGAACTTATTTCTGCCAACGGTCAGTCGCTCTAATTCGTGTAGAAAGCCGCTTGGTTTTCTTTACCAGCAGTATCAAGCCACTCTTCAAAAGCTCGATTCTTCTGCTTTGGTTTCGCGTTTCTCTGGTTCGTCTTTCGCTTCCGTATCGGGCAAGGTTCCCCAAGCGAAAGCGACGAGGATTGTCAGAGCAAAACTGACCAAAATATCGGAGAGGTAATGCGCCCCGACCACAAGTCGTTGCAAGGCTGCAAGAGAGGCCATTAAAAGAAATAACGGTTTTCCTTTGGGATAAACGTAGGTCAAGCCGATTGCCATCGCAACTGCAGTCGCCGCGTGTCCTGACGGAAAACTGCGGATGGATTCATCAAACCACGACTCTGTAAATGGTCGGCCCCAAACGTCCCAACTCGACAACGCTTTCGCTTCAGGATCTCGATCGGGGTTAAGCAGATTCCACGGCTCGGTATCAAAAGTGCTTGGCCTGTTCCTCGGGATTACATATTTGGCTAGGTTTGCAAGGAGCCCGCTAAAGAGAATGAATACCGACGCATTCCAAAGCTTTTTGCGGTTCCTGTCGTCGATCCACAGGAGAGTTCCAAGTATCAATATGCACCCAAGTGTGTGGGCAAAGATCTCCATCAAATAGATAAAACGACGCAAATCTCCTGGGATCTTTGTCTTCCTTACGATTTGGGAAATCTCTAGATCCCACGGTACGGCGAGCATCGCGGCGAGGAGAAAAACTGCGGCAAGCAGAGCACCTCGCTTGATCACTTTAAGCCGATTCTCACCGAAAGGAGTTAGCACAATATTGTTGTTTCTCGGAAGCGTCCGCGAGCTGATCAATTAGATGATAAGCAGAATTGAACACGGCACGATTCTGCTTGGTCGACTACCTAAACAGCTACCAGGTCCTAACCGAGTTGGTGGATGTCGGCAAATCGATCCTTGAGTGCTGTATAGAGCTTGCGATACACGGGGAAACCCTGCTGGTATGACTTCTGTGGCCCTCGTTGCGGAGCGACTTTTTCCACCACCGAAATCGTTGCCTTGCAGGCTTCTTCGATATTCGAATATGCCCCGTCTCCAACGGCAGCCAGGAGAGCAACCCCAAAGGCAGGGCCTTGTTCTGCATTAATTGAGCACACTTTCTGGCCAAAGATGTCCGCCAAAATTTGCTTCCAAAGCTGGCTCTTCGCACCACCGCCGCTAAGCCGAATCTCTTTGACGGGGACTTCGAGATTTTCAAAAATATCTAAGCTTTCTCGGAGCGAATAGCCTACCCCTTCCATCACGGAACGGGCCATGTGTCCTCGCGCATGCTTGTTGGTAAGCCCGATAAAGCAACCTCTTGCGAATGGGTCTGCGTGAGGTGTGCGTTCTCCTGCAAGATACGGCAAGTAGAAAAGACCTTCAGAGCCTGCGGGAACCTGCGCAGCTTCTTCATTTAGCACATCGTAGGGATCGACACCCTTTTTCTTTGCGAGTTCGGTACACAGTTGCTGGACAAACCACTGAAGCGATCCGGCGGCCGAAAGGGTCACACCCATCATGTGCCACTTCCCATGAACAGCATGGCAAAAAGTGTGAATGCGCCCTGCGCGATCGTACTGGGGAGAGTCGCTATGGCAGAACACGACTCCGGAGGTTCCCAAACTGGTTGTAACGATTCCTTGTTTGACAATCCCGTTCCCCACGGCACCCGCCGCGCAGTCGCCAGCTCCAGCGACGACCTTGCACTCCGGGCTCAATCCAAGCATCTCGGCAACATCCTTGCGAAGCGTCCCGGTGACTTGTTCCGATTCGTAGACTGTCGCAAGAATCGACGGATCAACGTCCAGCTTGCTAAGAAGTTCCTTGGACCAATTGCGTTTAACTACATCGAGCAGAAGCATGCCGCTTGCGTCACTCGCATCGGTTGCAAGTTCGCCGGTCAATCTGCGGCGAATCTCATCTTTGGGCAACAGGAGGTGTTTGAGTTTGTCGTAATTCTTTGGCTCCTTGTTGCGGAGCCAGAGGAGTTTTGGCGCGGTAAATCCAGTTAATGCAGGGTTCGCCACCATGGAAATCAAAGCATCACGGCCGCCAGCCCGGAGAGTGATTTCTTCGCATTCCGCGTCCGTTCGCTGGTCATTCCACAACAAAGCAGGGCGGATCACACGCCCACGCGAATCAAGAAATACCGAACCATGCATCTGCCCAGAGAGCCCGATTGCCTTAACCTGTGTTCCCTTGACCTTGGCTTTCTTCAATACGGCAAGAATCGTTCCCTTAGTCGCCGTCCACCAATCCTCCGGGTTTTGCTCCGTCCATAATGGTTTCGGGGTCGCCAATGCATAACCCATCGTCGCTTCAGCGATCGGATTTCCAGAACTGTCGATCAGCAAACTTTTCGTACCCGAAGTGCCGATATCAATGCCGAGGTAGTAGGACAAGGTGGCCATAATCGCTGTAGTCTCTCGAAACGGTTCCGGAGGAGAAAAAGGACGGTTTTAACTGATTGAATTGCGGTGATTTACAAGTTCGCATCCCGATAAGACAAGGGAGAACCCACCGCTTGAGTAGTATCCTATCGTATAGAATTCGTTCCTAATAGGACGCTACCGGAGTCGACGAATATTGGTAAAAATAATAACGAAAGGGTGAGCGACGGCTCTTTGCCTAACGTAAGCATTGCAACCGGGCAGGTCATCCTGCCTGAGCAACCGCAATTTTTGGCAAGCCGAACTAGCAAATGGACTTTCTCACAGGCCGGATCATGTTTATCCCATCGATCGCTCGACGAACCTTCGAACTCCCGGATACTGCACGTCTATTTACACAATCGTGTAACTCTATCTTCACCCAAATTGCTTGCTGCATCGTGTTGTGCTGCACTATCGGTTGTCCACAACCCGGAAGCACCCCTTCGAGCAGCACATCCGGCTCCAAGCCATCCTCGCTTGGTGATGCGGCCGGTAAAGGGAAAACAACGACTGCAACTCGCAAGGGTCAAAACGACTTTCCACCGCTAAAAATTGGTTTGATCGATTGCGAATCACTCGAAACAGACTTGGTAAACCGTTGGCAAAGTGTTTCCGACCAACCGTTGGAAATTATCAAACTCGACCGCAGGTCGATGTTTGAATCACCCGCAGGGGCAATCGATGTGCTTGTCTACCCGGGAAACTTGATTGGCGCACTATCTCAAGCCGAATGGATAGCTCCGGTCCCCCAACCGTTGCTTCAACGCATCACAAATACGGGCAAAACCCTGGGGCTTTCTGAAAATGGCACATCTAGCGATGGTAGTGAAGGGGATTCCCAAGCTTGGTCGGCGCGATGGGGGGCGATATCCAAGGTGGGTAACAAGACCATGGGAATTCCTTTGGGGGCACCTAGCTGGGTCGCGGCCATGAGAGGGCTTGAAACCAAACCCCTTGAACAACTGCACCGCGCTCTGGTCAGCAATCAAAACACTTCCGAGGTATCAAGCAAGCACTGGAATGACTTTATCACTCTTGCGGAAGCGAAACTTGGCGATCAACTAACCGGCAACCGAGATACATTACAAGGGTTGCTCAAGGATCGCACGAAGGTTGATCGGCGGGCACTTGTATCTCGGTACTTGTGGATCATGTCTACCACTGAGTCTCGCTACCGGGGTTTGTTTGACCTGTACAAAATGGTCTCTCGCTTGAACCTACCTGAGTTCTCTCGAAATGCTCGATTGCTCGCACGACTCTCAGCTCTCGAACCAACGACCGCGCTCGTCTCCCCTACGGAAGCTTGGGAACGCGTCGCTACTGGGCAAGCGATCTTTGGGATTGGCTGGCCGCGAACCGATGGTATCCAACGCGCTGATGAAGCGAAGGATTCAGGAGAGTTGATTCTCTCGCCACTGATCTGGAATGGAGCCGACGGCTTACTTGCGTCCCTCGGACGCAAAACCCGGCAATCCGCCAACGCATCGGACTGGATCGCATGGTTCACCACCGAAGAGAGCCGCATCGCTCTGCAACAACACTCTTCTTTAGTGGAACTCTTGGAACTCGACAACGACAGAAACCGGATTCGAAAAGACTATCGCGATTACCAATCCTTGCAGCGTATGGAAGCCTCGAACATCTCCCTTGAGATGACTCCTAGGTTCTACCATGCTGACGAACTCTTGGACCTATTAGCAGATGCATTGCTCGATGTTCTCTCCGATCCGGCTTCCGCCGAAGAACGATTGATGCGTTGCAAACAAGATTGGGATAAGCAGCTAGAGAAATTCGGCAAAGATCGTATACGAGTCAGCGTTGAATCGACTGTTGGATTGTCCGAATAGAAAATTGACTCGAAGGGAGTATTGCCAATCATGAATCAGCCTGGACTCCTCCCATTTTGGTTTCGTTGGATTGTCTCTCTCGTAGTAGGCCCATTTCGTGCGATCGGTGAACTATTTGGGTTGGCTCGACTTGCAACCGAATATGGTTCCGCTGCGAACTCAGCCACACGCATTGCTCAACTAAAAACACGCCGTTTGGCGTTCCTTTTAGGGTTACCTGCGTTCTTACTGTTGACAGCTTCCATGGCGTTAAGTGTATGGAACCGAGGAGTAAAATCCCAACTCATCAACCGATACACAGAACGCTTTTCTACGTTACTCAATTCGAACACAAGCAGTAGTTCAGAATCCACTATCGATCGAGTGTCGACAAACCTTTTAGCCTTACGAGTATTCCATGATGGATTCCGAGCATCCCCAGATGTTGCGTTGAACTACTGCAAATGGCTAGCGCAAGACAAAAAGCTTGTAAAAGCAAATTCGTTGATGGCCCAACTCGCACCTAATAACTCACCGGGTTATCCCCCGGCCCACGCCCAGCGTGCGATCGCTTTCTCGAATCTGCTCACCGCAGGTGTATCGTCGAACTACCTCCCAACTTTGCTTTGGCACCTCCAGCAAGCTGGTGAACCGGATTCGGAAAGCCTATGGCTTGCTTGGGCTAACTATTACCGGCTCGAAGGAAAACTCGACAGCAGCGTTCGCGCTCTTGAATCCGCGGCTGTATTCAATCCATCCCATTGGTTCTCCGTAGCTGATCTTTATCTTCTCGATCAAAAACCAGAGCTTGGACGCAAAGCGATCAGCAACGCGATCAATGCATTTCGACTTGAACTCGCTCGCGATCCACTCTCGTCCAACGCCCGAATTCAACTCGCACTCGCACAAGCACGCGGGGGGGAAACTCAAGCAGCGACAGATACGCTTCAGACAGGCTTGGATCTCTCACCAGAAAACCAAGCGTTACTTGAAGCGCGCGTGCAACTCGATGTCGCTTTCATAGAACAGCGATATCTTCAATCGAAAAGTGTCGCTGAAAAACTCGATTGCTTGCGCGAATTGCGCGACAAAGTGCCCGATGCAACCAATGTCTATCAACGAACCGTAGAAGTCTACCGACTCGCGCAAACCACAGACTTGTCCGACTCCGTGAAGAGCTTTCTAGCCGAAAGCCTCACTGCCAAAGGCCCAAATCCAGCTTTGTATTTTTCAAAAAGTGTCATCGCGATCCTCGACGAACGATTCGATGACGCAAAGGCTGAACTAGAACAAGCCATCGATAAGTTCCCAGATCATGGTCTGTCGCTAAATAACCTCGCTTGGTTACTTGCTACAAAAGAACCCAAGGATATTGCCCGAGCGAAGAATCTGGCACAACGAGCCATCGAAACGAATTCAGATATCCCGACATATCGAGATACTCTTGGAGCCATCCTACTTGAGTCAAACGAGGTACCACAAGCGATCGAACAACTTGAATCTGCCCTTGCAAGAACTCCTGCAACCGAGCGGTACAAGCTACATGAAAAACTCTCAAAAGCATATGGTTTAATCGGCAACGATCAACTCGCGAAACTGCACCAAGAAAAAAGCAAGCTTCGATAGCGATCGATCTTGTTGTCAAAGCCTAAGCTTGGGTTCGTCCCACAATCACAACGCACATATCGTCTTCCTGTTCGCATCCTACGATATGCTCCTGTACGGACTTCACCAACGTTTCACCTGCTTCTTGCACGCGTCCTTGGGCCGTTTGGATGATTTCCCGAACGCGGTTGATAGAGTATTGCTCGTGTCGCGCATTGGGGGCTTCGAAGATTCCGTCGGTGTACATGGTCAAGCATTCACCCGGCTGCAATGTCACTTCCGCCGACTCGAATTCAATGTCCGACATGATTCCCAAAGGTGGACCGGAAATGTCTTCTCCAGGCTCGCTGATCGTGCCATCGACATGGTAGTGAATCGGTGGCATGTGCCCCGCGATAACAATCGTGGCTTTATGAGTCTGCTTATCTAAAATAATGACCGACATGGTGATGAATCGGTCCGCATCCAATGCGGTGATTCGATCATTGAGCTGAGCCATCGCTTTTCTAGGGTCTGGGATCGATGCAAAGGCGAAGCGGGTTTCGGCTGAGAGTTTGGCCATGAACATCGCGGCGGCAACACCGTGGCCTACCACGTCCGCCAACGCTATGGCAATCCGATTGGAATCGAGTTCGAGATAATCAAAGTAATCGCCTCCGATCTGCTGCGCTGGATTGTAATACTGGAAATACGAATAACCACTACATGTTGGTGATGTCTTGGGCAAGAACGCCATTTGGACTTGCTTGGCTAACTCCAAATCCTGCTCGACAAGCTTCTGTAACACCATCCGCTCGTGCAATTGAGCGTTCTCTATCGCAATGCCAGCTTGATTTGCAACACCGACAAGGATTTCAAGGTCTTTGTTCTCAAACCCACCTTTTGTCTGAATGGAATCGATGTGAATTGCCCCTAATGCCTCACCTTCGGAATTCAACAAGGGAGCTACGATCATCGACCGAATCTTGAAATCCGCAATGCTCTCACTCATGCTGAAGTCATTCTCAGCATCAAGCGATATGATCGCCTGCTTGTTCTTGATCACTTCCTTCAGCACCGTTCTCGATAGACGAATCTTGTCTTCTTGGTCGGCACGACGTGCCTTGACCCAGCGCGGTATCAAATTCCCAGCGTCATCTTTGAGAATGATGAACCCACGGTCCGCCTGCAAGAAGATGGTAAACAGCGAGTCGAGAACCTTCGGTAACACTTCCTCCAGTCCTACCGTTTTCCCAAGGCTCTTCATGATCTCAAGAAGTGCGGATAGCTTGGCTTCTGGAGATGCCGACAGTTGAACCCCAAATTGACTCCCACGAACATCGAGTTTCGCCGTTACCGAACGATTGCCCGCATCCTCTTCATCTTCATCCTCGGCGATTAAAACCCCTAAGTTGGATCCCTTCGATGATACCAACGAACCGCGATAGGAACTCTCGATCGATTCGTCACCGAAAACCATCTCTATGTCGCAAATGCGAATCGAGTCACCATCGTTCAAAAGTGTTGGCCCACCAATGAGCTTTCCGTTTACAAACGTCCCGTTGCGACTTTCGAGATCCTTTACTCTGTACCCGGAATCCTCCAAATACAGTTCTGCATGCTGACGCGATACGATCGCGCTCTCAAGCACAATGTCGCATTCAGGATGGCGTCCAATGATGTATTTGGTGCTATCAAGTTGGATTCGGCGACCCATCGCCGGTCCACTAGTCATTTCAATGTATGGCATTTCGATTTTGAGCCAGCAAGCTAAAGTTGAATATCGGCCAACCACCGATGCATGTTGGTCTTCTGGAAGTAAGATACCTTTTCGGAGCCTGTTTCGGGAGGGAAACTTTGGCCCAGAGACTCCGAGAACCTCTAATTTCCACAATCTTTATTGCGATTTACTAGCGATTCTCTGGAAATTGAAGGGGCAATTTGTCGCGAATTGCCGAACTGCCCCGGTTCGCATTGAGCCCAATAGCTCTCGAGGCGATACTAAAGACTAGGGAACACCGAGGCGACGTACAGGAACGAAAGGTTACAGGGGGGAAAACCCTAGCCCTCGAACCTCCAACACCAAGTCTCTCAAGAGGATCCATGAACATGCAACCCGCAGGCCATCAATCAACCAGCACTCTCGCTCGACGCGAACGACGCGCCGCATGGATGTGGGGCGCATTTATCCTCGGGCTCATGGCGATTAACTTGGGGGTCGCTGGTATGGCCGTCTACATGGCGGTTGGGGATCCTTCTTTTAAACCACTTCCAAACTACAGCCAAGAAGCCATCGATTGGCAAGCTCGCAAGGATCAACAAACCGCATCGGATCGGCTAGGATGGGCCACAACAATCGAACGTTCAACCACTCCGACCGGAATCCTGGTTCGAATTCGCGATCGATCCGGGCAACCCGTTTCAGGTGGAATAGGAACCTTGTCTGCCTATCATTTTACGCGAGTCGCAGAACACCGCCGTGTGCCCCTTGTGGAACGTCAAGACTCACCCGGTGAGTATTTCGCCACCATCGACGTAACGCGCGATGGTCGATGGCAATTGTCGATCGAAATCGATCGCGGGGAAAACGAGCACTTCATCGAAGATTCTCAGCAGAACTGGGAGAGTTCATGATCGAAATGCTCGTAGCAGTTTGGGTTTCATCAACACTCGGTTCCATTCATTGTGTCGGGATGTGTGGGCCTTTTGTCCTCCTTGCAACACGCTCCGATAATGACCAAAACGTCAATGCATTTGCCAAGCAAATCGCGTATCACCTCGGTAGATTGACCACCTATCTAGGGATCGGTGTGATGATGGGAATGATGGCCTACGCTGGGAACGAACTGGGAGGCCGTTTGGGTATCGGGCAAGTTGCTGCCAAACTTGTCGGATTGACGATGATCCTGTTGGGTTTAGGACGTGTCTGGCGATTATTGAAAGGAAGCGAAATTCAAGTAAAGCACTCTCGGTTCTTCGCGAAATGGAATGCGCTCTTGCTCGCTATTCGCAAAAGAACGCCTGACTACGGACCAACGGCCAACGCTTATCTCTGGGGACTGATTAGCACGTGGTTGCCATGCGGTTGGCTTTATGTATTCGCACTCGCCGCTGCCGGTGCCGGTGGAGTTTTTGCTTCCATCTCGATGATGGCTGCTTTCTGGCTCGGAACCCTTCCCTGGTTGACGCTTGTCGCAAGTGGCTCAGGGTTGTTGAACCGGATTCATCCCAATGGTTTTCAATGGGGAGCCGCTCTAATCTTGATCGCGTTTGGCTTTTGGACTTGGGAAACTCGCTCCGCGGTGGATCTCGGAGTACTGAAATCGAAATCACCGTCAGCTTCTAGTCAAACAACCCTTGAAGACATTCAAGAGTTAACAGAACAAGAATTACCTTGTTGTTCGGAAGAACCTCAATGAGCCCTCCTGGTGCGAGCGACTCCCGAAGCGTCCCCGCCCTGCAACAACTTCGCTGTGCACACTGCGGGTTGGAGACACGTCCCGATGATCCCGCTGCGTGGGGATACACGCAATCCTCACAGGAAGACGACAAGGTTTTTTGCTGCCAAGGCTGCATGGGGGCATATGCTCTTATCCATGGACTTGGACTACATGACTTCTACGCTTTGCGAGAACTATCTGACCGCACGGCCCATCCAGTCCAAAATATTCGTTCGACGGAAGTTCTTCGGGATCTACAAGCCGCTGGTGTTACCGTTGAATCGTTTGCAGATGGGTTTTGCCGCGTGCGGCTTGGGGTCGACGGGCTTCACTGCGCCGCTTGCTCCTGGTTGATCGAAAGCGTTCAGCCATCGATCCAGGGTCTACGCTCCGCCCGCGTTCGGTGGAGCGATTCGTCAGTTGAATTGATCTATGACCCGAAAAGAACGGAACCGATCGAAGTTGCTCAGCAGATTGCTAAACTTGGGTACTCCCTTCGACCATATTCACCTGGCGGAATAGATGATTCCGATTCGATTAAGATCAAACAAGAGCACTGGAAAGGAATTGCTACTGCATTTTTCCTGGCTGCAAACGCGATGTGGATTGGTATCTCTTTGTATGCAGGCGAAGCGACTGGTATCTCCCCGCAAAATGCAACGTTCCTCCGATGGACTGGTGCATTCCTCGGCTTGCTAGCCGCAGCATTTCCCGGCCGTGTTTTCTTCCAATCCGCTTGGCAGTCCCTCAGGACAGGGGTTCCTCATGTGGACGTACCGGTCGCCGTGGGGCTTGGGGTAGGTACGATCGGTAGCTTCGTCGGTGCGGCCCTCGCATCTGGGAACATCTACTTTGATTCGCTCGCCTCGTTAGTTTTACTTCTGCGAATCGGTCGATACATCCAATACCGAGCTCAGTATCGTTCGGGTTTGTCGATCGCGAAACTACTTCAATTCCAAGATGCTGACGCGATAAGAATTGCCGAGGACGGACAAGAGACCACGCTCCCAGCTTATCGGCTTGAACCCGGAGATTTAATCCGAGTCCTCGCAGGTCAGAAATTACCTGCCGATGGACAAATCGAACGAGGTGAAAGCTTGCTTCAAATGGCGTTTCTTACCGGCGAGACACGGCCGCGAATTGTTGGACCAGGTGACGAAGTTATCGGCGGCGCATTCAACCTTCGCTCACCACTTTGGATCAGAGTAAGTGCTGCAGCACAAGATAGTCAGCTTGGGAAACTCAACGAATTGGTTCTCAAAGCGACCGCAGATCGTACGCCACTTATCCAACTTGCTGATCGCGTTGGGGGCGTTTTTGTTTGGGCTGTACTCGCAATCGCCTGCGGGACACTTGGATCATGGTGGTTCCATGCAGGTTGGCCAACAGCCATCAAGCATACAGTTTCGCTGCTGACGATCGCGTGCCCCTGCGCTCTAGCACTTGCTGCTCCTCTAGTAATAACAGTGGCCATCGGGAGAGCAGCTCGCGAGGGAATTTGGATTCGCGATGGCAACTGCCTTGAACGACTTGCCAAACCTGGAATGCTTTGGTTTGATAAAACGGGCACCTTGACCACCGGGGACTTGCGAGTGCTAAGTTGGGACGGCCCTCAAGAAGCTTTACCTGCCATTTTTGCTTTCGAATCTCAATCCGATCACCCTGTTGCCCGTGCCATTTGCGCTTTTATCCAATTGGCTTCGACCAATAATGAATTGAAAAAAATTGGACCGACGCATGTAGAACAAGTTTATGGACTAGGGCTTCGGGGCCAACTAGATTCCGACCGCTGGACTTTCCGAGCGGACCGCACTAGTACTAGTCCTAGCACAACAAATCCACAAAAGGAGTTTAACGACGCTGAAATGTCTCACGCAGCTCCATTGCTGGAAAACCCCTCGGAATTAACAGTAGTCGTTGAAGTCAACGATGTTCAAATCGGTTGCTTTCAACTCGGTGACACCCTGAGAAGCGGGGCAGTCGAATCCCTTTTGGAGCTCAAACGACTCGGTTGGAAAATTGGCCTGCTATCGGGTGATACTCACAGTCGAGTGGAACGCTTCGCAGCGAACATGGCCGCTGCCGGAATCCATTGGGAAGAGGTTCACGGAGAGCTAACGCCCGAAGAGAAGCTTCAACATCTATCGACCGGCAAATCATCCTTATCAATTCGAGTCCCCCAAGTCATGATCGGAGACGGGATCAATGATGCTGCTGCGCTAGCGATTGCAGACGTCGGAATCGCTGTTCGAGGCCCGTCTGAAATCTCGCTTCGCAACGCCCCAATCTTCATTGGAGAAGATTCGTTGAACGCTCTGCCTCGGCTGATGCGAGCCGCCCAAGGAACGGTACGTGGCATTTACCGATGCTTCGCCGCGTCGCTTCTATACAACGCATTCACCATTAGCCTTGCTGCAAGCGGCTTGATTCACCCTCTGCTCGCTGCAGTCTTTATGCCGATCTCAGGAATCACGGTACTTCTTATGGCTTGGTCAGCTAAGACTTTTGAGACACGGAAATCTGCAACGCCCGACAACCCGAAAAAGGAACGATAGGAAAAAACGATGAGTGTTTTGTATGTAGCACTACCGGTCGCAATCCTGCTTGGCGGGGCTGCATTGATTGCATGCCTGTATTGCATCAGAACCGGACAGTACGACGAGATGGAATCTTCATCCATGCGAATCCTTATCGATGATAAACCGATCGCTAAGGAAGAGTTATCTCAATCGACTGCGGATACATCCAAGCAATGGTCAGAACGACCGATCTCTTGAGAATTAAATCAATCGTCGACGGTCAGTAGTCGACGTGCCCGTCGTCATCTTCTTTGCGTCGATCACGAATCTCCTGCATGACTTCCACAAGCAATGTGGCCAGTTTCTTGATGGCCCCCTTAGCATCCTTAGTGTCGATCAGCCGCTTTGCTGAATCCAGCGTCGATTCGAAGTTGGACAGCTTTGGTGAACTTGTGTTGGCTTTGATCCAAGCCGTAAGGTCTTTGACCGATACAAACAGATCGTTGGCGAAAACAATCGAAGGCTTACAATTGTATTTTCGATAGGGTGCCCTGCCGAATCCTTTGCCACTACTTTCCATAGGCCTTTCAACACTCATCTTGATCCACCCAGTAACGAGTGCGATCAAGGCCGCCACAGCAGATACAAGAGCAAGCGGGATTTGTTGGATGAATGACAGAAACAACGCCGCGAGGAAGCCAATCGCGGCCAGGATTCCAAACAGGGTTGGGTAAGTTCCCATGGCCCGACCGCTACTCGACCCACGACCTTCTTGTGTGGCGATATCGCGCTTCATTTCCGCAATCACGACGGTGATGTTATCTGGACCACCGCGACAATTGGCCAAGTCAACCATAGCTTGTGCTGCCGACTTGATGTCCAGTAGCCCTAACAAATTCCCTATCTCTTCATCTGCTAATTGACCGCTAAGTCCATCGCTGCAAAGAAGGTATCTGTCTCCCTTTAGAATAGGGAAGGGACCTTCGATATCCACCATCACCGATGGGGATGGACCAAGGGAACGTGTAATCACATTCTTTGGAAGTGCGCTGTTGCGGACAGACTCCTCGCTTACTTCTCCCGATTGCTGCATCTCCCAGACAAGCGAGTGATCGAAAGTCAACTGTTCAAATGTCTGACCGCTCAATCGATAGATGCGAGAATCACCCACGTGGCAAATCACGGCACCGATCGGAAAGACTGCCAGCGCGCAAGTGGTTGTACCCATGCTGCGAAAATCAGGATTGATCATCCCTTTGCGATGAATCTCCCGATTCGTCTCTTCAAAAGCCCTCGATAAGGCCTCTGGCAATTCAAACTTCGAATGAAGCTTAGAGAAATGATGAGGAATTAATTCAACAGCAAGTTGACTGGCCAATTCGCCAGCGGCGTGCGCCCCCATCCCATCGGCTACGATCAATAAATCTCCAGCCCTCTGCCAATGCTCCGCGTCGGATGCCATTACGATCGCGAAGTTGTCCTGGTTATTCGCTCGACGTAAACCTACATCCGTTAACGCCACGGCATTCAGGGCCGCATCGCCATGCGATAAATTACCTGGCACATTATCTGTGCGTTTTGACGAATCGTCGGCCAAGAGACTATCCAAGAAGAAAACAGAACACGAATCCAACACTTACTGGCGCGTAAGGTTTCGTAAGTCTAGCACATTCCATTTCAAAGTTCAGGAATCGTCGGATAAATCACCGTTTATTGGGGGGCCTTCTAAGTAATTCCCCCGTAAAGCCTCACCACGATGCAATCAACACAGGAAATCCCGATATTTGTCGAGTCCGGGAAAAATTCTGAAGCCCCGGCGAAGCTTCATAATTGCAGCATTTTACTGTATACGCGGAGGTGGAACGACACTCGCTCGCGTCCCACTGGCACTTCCCGGAAGTCGGCGTCTAATGGGCGCAAAAACCGATTGAGCGGATGTTGCCATCTCAGAAATGATCTCGTCGATACGATTCCTAAAAACCGCAAAAGCCCCCAAGGCGGGAATAGCGATCAGCAAACCGGCTACTGTAGTCACCAAGGCTGAGTAAATTCCAGAGGCTAACTGTCCGGCTCCTGCCGTCCCCTGCGAGAGGGCTACTTCTCTGAACGCGACAATCATCCCCGCAACGGTACCGAGAAGCCCCAGCATGGGAGCGAGATTCCCAATTACCGATAGGTACTCTAACTTTCGATACATCCTGGCTGCTTGTTCCGCCAAGGCATCTTCGATCGACTTCTCAACCGCTGGCCAACCGTATTCAATCTCGGCAATGCCACTGGCAAGCACATACGACATCGGACTTGGTTGACTTCGACACAAACTATCCGCATCCTTCAGTTTGCCTTGGGATAACAACTGCTTGACATTCTCATTGAGCGTCGCTGGAATCAAATCTTTGCGTCTCAAGGTTAGCCATTGGTCGAAGATCAAATAGACCGCGATGATCGATAGGGCGATTAGGACTACCATAATCCCAATCCCTAATGGACCGCCGCTGAAGATGATATTAAAGAGGCTCTCCTCTTGAACCTCCTTTGCCCCCGCCACCGGCGTGCTTACCGGTCCTTGTGCGAACGCAAAGGCAGGCAAACAACAGACAGCAGTGAACGCTAACAATGTCATCAACATTGTGGCTGCCCTACGATGGTAAATTGTCGATTCACTCGACCGAGACTTGATCATTACGAGTTCCCTAAATGCTACTTCACTTAACCTACTGTTGGCTGATTGTATCGTTGAAACCCGAACAGCTCATCGTCCCTTGCTGATCGCATCACTTCGTTTTTTTGCTTTTGTAGCGAGTGAAACCCGATCGGAATGAAGGGTTAGTATACGAAGCCATTCTGCGAGCGCAAGTTCGCTTTTGCCGATTTGCTCCAAGCGGGTAGCCAAAAGGGCGGTGGGCCCCGCTTGTAATGGGAGGAGTATAGAATCTCGGACTTCTATCCAACGATCTAGTTCACTCGACAAAATCTGATCCGCTGGAGTTAGTCTCCAAAGTTGTACAGATGCGTAGTTGGCGATCAAGGTATCTTTCGACTGCGCTAAGCTTTTCAGTTCCTCGACCGCTCGAAGCCGTTGAGAGCCCGAGAGCGACCAAGCGGCCCCAAGTAGCTTTATTGCCTGTGAATCTTTATCCATCCAGCTCGCGGCATCTGCGGCAAACGCGGGAGTGACTTTCTCCAACTCATCTGTCCAAGGCAACGGAATCCGCGAAAAGAGTAGGGCAGGGGAGGGCTCCTCCGCAATGGCTGAGAATACTTTTGCAGCAATAGCAAACTGATCGATCGCCATCGAGGCTTCAACCATTTCTGATGCTAACACTCTTTGCTGCCAGCGCGGGATTTCGCGCTGTGCTAATGCCGCTTGGCCCTGCTGAATCATTTTCTGAAAATCACGCACCACGAACGACTGGTGCGCTTGTGAATAAGCTTCGGATTTCCAACCGGGAGTGATCCCCACCACCAAATCGCCAGGAAAAGTGGTCGGTCCACTCGCGTCCGCTTTGAGCACCACTAGTTGCTTTGGGTCCCAGGAAACGACAACTCCTTCGATTTCTATCAAGGACCTTGCGGTCCATCGTTCAAGCGAACTACTGCCGGGTTCCGCCCAGACAAGCTTCGAGCTGGGACCTAATCGCTGAGTCGCTTCCTGGAAAACCGGGGAAGTTGTGGCGGAAGAACGATCCCTGGAATCAGGATTTTGCGTGAATGCCACCTGCTCAAGACATAGAATAACGAACAAGTACGCCGCGAAATGAGGGTAGGCGTTTACGAACATCCCTCCATAGGACACAATCGACGCACGCAGCGATGCGCCTTGGGGATCTTTTGCCATCGGCAATGGATCCCTCTCGGCTGCTCGACCAGCAGCACTGTTTCGAATAGTTCGTTTTCGACTCATGCGATTTCGCCCCACTCGTTTGAACCTCCAACCATCGGACCTCGCATTCCTGGACTTCGTATGCTTCAATTGATCAACTTCCCGCATCCGACGTTGAGATTCCAATCCAAACCGATTATTCGCGTCGATGCGTCGCTCCGCGAAATGATCGGTCAAATGTTTGACATCATGTACGAAAATCGCGGTGTCGGACTTGCAGCAAACCAAGTGAATTTACCCTTGAGGCTCTTTATCGCCAACCCAACTGGCGAAAAAGGAAACGGAGAAGAACTCGTATTCCTTAATCCAGTTATCCGAAGATCCACCGGTTCTACGGAATCCGAAGAAGGTTGCTTATCGCTCCCAGGGATTCATGCAGCTGTCAAACGGAACAAATCCTTGCACGTCAAAGCCTATTCGATGGAAGGTCGCGAGATCGACATGCAAGTCGACGGATTCCTAGCAAGAATCATCCAGCATGAGATTGACCATCTCGACGGGGTGCTTTTCATCGATCGCGTTTCTCCCGAAACTCAACGCGTCTTGCTCGACGAGTTGAGCGGTTTTATATCGACTCACGACTCCAAACAACGCCAAGGCATGATTCCCAGCGATGAACAACTTAGCGAGCAACGCGAAGAATGGCTTAACCGCTATTGCCGCTAGTCACTCACACGTAGTCCGTCAGGAGCCGCTGGATTAGTGACTACTCGATTGGCGTTTCTTTGTCACCATTTCGCAAAAAAGCCTTGCGAGTTTGCTTGCCCTCAACCGGAACAGTTGGTCGAACCCAAATGTTTCGGAACCGAACCGGATCTCCGTGATCTTGTAGTGATATCGGACCCTTATCGGCATGCTTGGTGTATTTCGGTGGACGATTAAATGGTGTGTCCCCCTTCAATTCAAAGTGATTCAAGATGAGCACGCCGTTGTGCATGACGGTAATGTAAGCAGGTGATTTGAGCTTGCCGTCTTGCTCGAATCGAGGCGCTGTCCAGAACACGTCGTAGGTGTTCCATTCCCCGGGTTTGCGCATCGCATTAGCCATCGGAGGCGTTTGCTTGTAGATCGCCCCGGCTTGTCCATCTGAGTATGTCGGATTTTCAAAAGAATCCAGAACTTGTAATTCGTAGATCCCCATCAGAAAAACTCCGCTGTTGCTACGGCCTTGCCCATTCCCCTTCGGTGGCGTTGCTGCGGACCATTCAATGTGCAATTGACAATCTCCGAACTCATCGACGCTGGTGATCGATCCTCGCCCTGCGACCAATGCATCTCCTTCTACCTTCCAATTCTCTGCCCCCTTCCAATGACTCTTGTCTGTGCCGTTAAAAAGCACGACCGCATCCGATGGAGGAGCGTCATTGCTCTTTCCAGGTGTGACCAACGGAGGTTGCTTCCACTCAATCCCGTTAAGATATTCTTGACCAACCGCTGTCGAAACGGTTCCGATACTGAGCAATCCGGCAAACAAAAATCCAAAGGAGAGCCTCTGGGAAATCTTCGGTTGATTACCTATCTTCGGTTGCTTAACTAACCGTGAACCGTTTTGGTTTTCTTTAAAAGCCATCGCCTAATTCTTTCAAAATAAGTATCTGTCAAACCTGCACCGCTGACCACGGAACGGAATTTTAACTCCCCACAACACGCTTTGAAGGGAGCCTAGCGGTCAAAACAACCATAGTACTGTACCATTTCCTCGCGAGTTTGGGGTACAATCAACCATCTGAGGTTTCACCCCGGCGCATCCAAATGTTGGCCCTCCGACTTTTGAGCGTTTAGATCTTGAGATCCCCAAATTGTTATCCCTTCCTCCATTTTTCGCTGTTGCGATTCTCCACATGCTACGAACCTACCTTGCTCGATTGACCCTTCGCTCTCGTTTTGCCCTCGCATTAAGCTTAGCTACGCTGTGTCCGACCCCTGAATGGACTGCGAGTGAACAAGCGATCGGTTCAGAATTGCTTGCCCAACAAAATACAGATCCAATCGTAAAACCGTCGGATCGCGTTGTTCTCATCGGTGGCGGATGGGTGGAACGGATGCATCGCCATCCTTGGTTCGAAATGATGATGACTCTCGAAGTCCCCTCCGTGACCTTTCGGAATATGGGGTGGAGCGGCGATACCGTCCACGGTGATGCTCGCGCTGTCTTCGGAGGTAGAGCCGATGGCTACCAACGCTTGATCAAGGATTCCGAAATCGCTGCCCCCAACGTGGCTATTCTCTGTTACGGGGAAAACGAAGCCCAACTCAATGAAACCGAACGTGCGGAATTCCTACGGGGATACAAAAAATTGATCGAAGATCTGAAGGCTAAAGGAAGCCGAATAGTCTTGGTCATTCCTCGCTCCAGGGAGGATGCCGGCCCGCAGTTCCCCAACCCTGCTTACTACAACAGCAACCTTTCCCAAGTCGCGGAAGGAATTCGATCGCTTGCAAGAGAAACGCAATCGAACCTGATTGATCTTGAGAAATTCGCCAAGGAACAACGCTTCACCGAAGAAGGAGTAGCTTGGAATGATGCAGGATACCGAGCAAGCGCCCAAGAAATGATGCGACAACTAGGTTTCACCAACCTCGAACTCAACAAGCTTGCCGCTTCGAAACCTGACGCGATGGAAGAACTTCGATCGAAAGTCGAATCGAAGAACGAATGGTTTTTTCACCGCTATCGCCCACAAAACGAAACCTACTTGTTTCTTTTTCGCAAACACGAACAAGGGAACAATGCGGTGGAAGTCGACCAAATGGAACAGTTTGTCCGTGAGGGCGAAAGCAAAATCACCCAATGGATGAAAGACCAAAACGTCGGGCCAAAAACTAAGTAACCTTATTCGGTTCACCTCTAGCATCAACATCCGATACCCCTTCCCCACCTAAGTCTCTACTTTATCAAACATGAAAACAAGCCACTTCACTAAACACAACTGTCATTCACTTCAAACCCTTATAGGTCCCTCCACCGTAGGCTCCTCTCAACGAATCGCACGTACAGCCTTTGCTCTCGCATTGAGCATCACGGCTAACTTTGGATTCTCAGAACGCAGTTTTGGCGAAGATCCACTTTGCAAACCAAAGGACCTCGCGCTCCGTTGGCAAATCGAACCCTTGGCTCTCGATGCGAACGAAGGTTGCGCTATCGGAGATGTCGATGGAGATGGAAAATCTGACGTCATTGCTGGCCGCAACTGGTATCCAAGCCCATCCCTTACACCTCGTCCACTCCGAAACATCGAAGATTGGAATGGATACGTGCAAAGTAACGGAGACTTCCTGATGGATGTCAACCGAGACGGACGAGTCGACGTGATCGCTGGATCCTTCGTTCCGACCGAAATCGCTTGGTATGAAAACCCAGGCGCAGAAGGCTTGCGCCTCGGACGAACATGGACACGACATGCTTGGGTCGACACAAAAGCTTCGGAAAACGAAGCCCAGCTGATGCACGATATCGATAAAGATGGAATCCCTGACTGGATCGTCAATAGCTGGAATTCCAAGAATCCGATGACGATCTGGCGATTGGTCGATAACGGCAACAAGGACGGTAAGGCAGCGAGCTATACCTTGGAACAGAAGGTAATCGGTCGTAGCGGAAACCAGCACGGTATGGGGGTTGGCGATATCAACGGCGATGGACGTGATGATGTCTTGCTCGGCCATGGCTGGTACGAACAACCGGAAAAGCCTTGGGAAGGCGAATGGAAATTCCATGCCGATTGGAATATCCAAGGCTCGATCCCGATGATCGTTGTCGATCTCGATAAAGATGGCAAGAAAGACATCATCGTCGGACAAGGTCACGATTATGGATTGTACTGGTGGCGCAATAACGGGAACAAACCAGACGGTTCGATCGATCTTCAGCGTAACCTCATCGATAACGGTTTCTCCCAACCACACGCCATCGCCATGGCCGACCTGGATGGTGACGGCAAAGATGAAATCATCACTGGCAAACGCTACTACGCACACAACGGTGGGGATCCAGGCGGACAAGACATGCCTGAAATCCACGCTTATTCCTATGTCGATGGCCAGTTCACCAAGTCGGTAATCGAACGAGGACACGTAGGCGTCGGCTTGCAAATCGCTACCGGTGATATCAACGGCGACGGTCGAACCGATATCGCAGTGGCTGGCAAAAGCGGCACCTACGCACTGCTCAACCTACCGAAATAGACTCTGCATCTTTACCTCTTTCTCGACGATGGGTCGGTCACCCACTTAACAGGATGACCGATTGCGGCGTGAAGAAGTAAAATGTGAGCGCATAACCAGAAGCGACCCACGGGTCGCTTTTTTTGTGATGTCTACTTCTTTTGATAGACGCGAACCCAGTCGACCAAGAATTTCGCTGGGAATTCGGTGCTCGGTGCAACCTCTCCAACAAATCCCCCCCCAACAGCTAAATTAAAGACAAGGTGAAACGGTTCATTGAACGGAGCAGGATATTCTCCGTTCTCGCTCGACCACTCCTTCTGCACATTCCATACCTTACCATCAAGCAACCAACGGACCTCGCCTTCTTCCCACTCGACGCCAAACACATGGAAATCTTTGGTGAAATCCGTTCCATCGAATTTCTGAGTCTTGCCCTGAAACTTATTACGCGGCCAAGCCCCACCGAAATGCAGGGTACCCCACAGCGTGTCAGTTTCCTGACCTTTAAATTCAAGAATATCAATCTCCCCACTCGCCGCCCAAGTCCCGTACTTCTCATCACTAGGTAGCATCCAAAACGCAGGCCACAGCCCTTGGCCAACCGGCAATTTTGCCCGCGTTTCAAACCGTCCATATTTCCAATCCCCTCGGCGTTTACTTCGAATCCTACCAGAAGAATAATCCCGCTCCGTCCCGACAATCCCCGTTTTCTCACGCCAAGCTTCCAACACCAATACCCCCTCTTCGACGCGAACGTTCTTCTCTCGATCTGTATAGATTTGTAGTTCTTGATTGCCACCGCCGAAAGCGTTTACCTCAATCTCCCATTTGCTGAAATCGAGTTGCTTCCCATTAAATTCATCATTCCAAACCAACTCCCAACCATTGGGCACCTGGACTTGCTGCGTGTCGACAACTTGCTGCGTTTTCACCGCTGGCTTCGTTTTCACGACTGGCTGCGTTTCGATGAGCGGCTCTTGGGACTTCACAGGGGAACTTCCCAACAAGGGGCTCAAAAACGCTAAAGTCAGACCGCAAGGAGTCCACCGAGGATGAAATTGCATGAAACGAGTTTCCTTGAAAATATAAAAAGCTGAAAGGGGAGTCCACTGTTGGATAAGCAACGAAGCAAATCATACGTGCGTGAGCACATAGACATCAGGTCGATTTAGGTTGGATCCGCCATTAGCGTGTCAGCATGTTCGTATCCCGGAGCGCAACAACAGAGGAAAACCAAGTCCTCGGATCCGTTGTTTTCAATGCAATGCCGTTTTCCTGGAGGGATCGCGATGGCGTCTCCTGGACCGATTCCACGCATCTGATCCTCGATGGTCATCACACCCGTACCCCGAAGCACGTAGTAGATCTCTTCGGTCTCCAAATGATGATGCAATTGGGTCCGAACCCCAACTGGTACAGTCGCTTCTGCTAAGGACTGTTTTCGAATTGCTGAATTTCGATGAGCAAGTAGCTCGCGAATCGTGGATCCGTCTTTGGTAATAAATGGAGTACAATACTCTCGATTGATAATTTCCATAGCCAATTTACTTCCTATGCCAACCGAAGCGCGAATCCGTATTCTGCTGTGCTCTTCGTCGATGAACGGAGGGGGCAGCGAACGTCAATTGCTTTACCTGCTTCAAGGTCTTGATCGAAAACGATTCGAACCGCTGCTTTATCTTTTCTTTAAAGAAGGAGCCCTTCTCGAATCGGTTCCGCAGGATATCCCAATCTTTGCTTTTTGGTCCGACCGACGTAAGCCATTCTTACAATGGCCTGGCCGGATGCATCATCAGTATATCGATCATCTAAGCGATGTCATCAGAAAACAACGGATCGATCTAACTTACGATCGCCTGTTTCACATGACCCTCGTCTCCGGTCCAGCAACGAGAAAAAATCACTGCCCAAGGGTTTCGACCATCGTCTCCCCCCCTGAATTCGATCTGCAGCGAAGGGAAGAACGATGGCAATGGATCAAACGCCGTCGCCTAGCTCGAGCTTATCGCGAAAGCACAGCACTACTAAGCGTATCGCAAGGTACTGCCGAAGCAGCTAGCACCTTTTACAATATTCCAAAAGAACGATTTCAAATCGTCCCAAGTCCCCTAGATATCGCAGGGATCGACCGGAAACAGCTCGAACCACTTCCAGATGTACCGTGGGATCAAAACCTACGACACATACTGTCAGTCGGCCGATTGAGCGCCGAGAAAGGGCATGCGGACTTGCTCGACGCCTTCGTCTTGCTCGTTGCCGATCATGGGACATCCTACCGTCTACATCTTGTGGGTGATGGACCTTTAAAAAGTGCATTGATGCAGCAAGCGGATCGTTTGGGAATTGCCCCATTTGTTCATTTCCACGGCCATTTGAATAACCCATATCCATTGATGCGACGATGCGATCTGCTTGTCCTCCCCTCGCACTACGAAGGGCTTCCGAACGTGATGCTAGAAGCTATGGTTTGTCGTTGTCCCGTACTAGCTACCGAAACGCAACAAGGGGCAGGCGAGTTTCTCAGGAAACATCCCTTTGGAAGATTAGTGCCAGTGAAGAATCCGAAAGCGATGGCCGCAGCGATGGCTGATCGCTTCAGCCAAGAGCCGTTATGGACATCGGTTCTAGACGAAGCGGAAAACTACACACGACATCATCACGGATTATCCCACTGGATCGAAACATTGTCCGGACTATTTGAGAACATTGCAAAAGCACCTAAGTCATGAATCCATCGCATTCAGCATCCAATCTAACCGCACCCATGCTAAACGTGTCGAACACCCAACTCGCTGAAATTTTCGAAGAGATGGCAGACCTATTGGAACTCTCCGGTGAGAACGCTTTTCGTGTCCGCGCATATCGAAGTGGAGCGGCGGCAATTAGCGCTCTGAGCCAACCGGTTTCCGAATTGATCAAAAGCGGTTTTGATCTCACAAGCATCGATGGGATTGGAGGAACTCTCGCAGATAAATCTAAAGTCGTAATCCAATCAGGTGCCCTACCTCAACTCGAAACGCTTCGCCAAGCCGTCCCTCGAACCCTTCGCGATGTGATGAAGGTCCCCGGACTCGGCGCTAAAAAAGCAATGAAACTACACCAAGAAGTAGGTGTAATCGATCTCGCAACCTTGAAAACTGCGTGCGAATCGGGACGCGTCGCAAGTATCAAAGGCTTCGGCAAGAAAACAGAGGAGAACATTCTTCAAAACCTGGGAATTGTCATGCAAGCCGCCATGCGGCTACGGCTCGATCAAGCTGAACAGTTAGTAGTGAATTTACGAGCCCACTTCGATGGATGCCCGTTTCTTGAACGGATCGACTTCGCTGGTAGTTATCGTCGACGAAAAGAAACCATCGGAGACTTGGACATTCTGGTCATCAGCGAAAATGCAGAAGAAGTCATGAATCGCTTTGGTTCATTTCCACAGGTACACGAAGTGATCGGCCGTGGTGAGACCAAAATGAGCGTCCGTCTGAACAATGCCTTTCAAGTCGACTTACGAGTCGTCCAACGTCAAAGCTGGGGCGCTGCATTGCAGTACTTCACAGGGAGCAAAGAACACAATGTGCATGTTCGATCTATGGCGAAGTCCAAGGGGTTGAAGATCAGCGAATACGGCGTATTCAAAGAGACAGATGAAGCTAACCCAGTTGCTGGAGAAGATGAACAGAGCTTGTACGCCGCGATCGGTTTACCTTGGATTCCCCCCGTCCTTCGTGAAAACCGCTTTGAATTTCAACCCAGCATTCAAAGCCGATTGAAGAACTTGATTGAAGAATCCGACATGCTTGGCGATTTGCACATGCATACCACGTTCACCGATGGCGAAGCTACGATCGAGCAAATGGTTGCGGCCGCTGTGGAGCGGGGCCTTAAGTATATTGCCATCACCGACCATTCCAAACGTGTAAGTATCGCGCGCGGACTAAATGACGAACAAGTCCTCGCGCAGTGGCAATTGATCGAGCAGGTACGAAAAGATTGGCATGGAAAAATAGAACTGCTCAAAGGGATCGAGTGCGATATTCTCGAAGATGGAACGTTAGACCTCAAGGACGATACTTTAGAACAAGCCGACTGGGTAACCGCAAGCATCCATTTCGGGTTGAAGCAAAGCAGGGAAGAAATCACCGAAAGAATTCTTAACGCGATTCGTCACCCGTTTGTCCACGCAATTTCCCATCCAACTGGTAGGTTGCTTTCAAGACGTCAAGCGTACGAAGCGGATTGGCCTTTGATTATGAAAGCGGCTAAAGCACACGGAAAATGTCTTGAAATCAATGCAAACCCAGAAAGACTAGACCTCAACGACCTGCTTGCATGTGCCGCTGCCGAAGCAGGAGTCTGGTTGGTCATCAACACCGATGCGCACGCCACCGATCAACTTGGCTTGATGAAGTATGGCGTCCAAGTAGCCCAAAGAGCGGGACTTGCGAGGCAATCGGTAATCAACACGTTGCCTCGAGCGGAGTTTATGGATTGGCTGAAGAATCGATCCCGAATTCCTTCTCAAGAACTCTAACTCGCTGATTGAGCGACTCCACGACTTCCTTGAGTTGCTTTATTTCTTCCTGTAACTGCGTTGTCGATTCGTTTGCCGAACTGATTCGTCCCCCATATGAGCCTGTGGTTGACTTCGCCTGCGAACCCTCGTCCCCTTCGCTATCGATAGAAGCACCGGAAATGCCACTGGCTACGCTCTTCTGAAGAGCGTCTAACTCCCATTCTTGATAGAGATTATGAGATACCACTTGACCACGGCCAGCTGGGGATAGCTCGACAATCAGATTTCGGCTTACCAAGTCCGACACCAGTTTTTTCAAATCATCGATTTCTGCGATGGGCTCCATACGCGAAGCACGAATACGCAGCTCCCCGAGTGTTTGTTCGCCGCGCAAAAGAAGTTCGGTCATCACCGCCGCTTCGACCTTGCTGAGTCCAAGCCAATTGTAGGCATAATGCCGAACCTTGGTCGTCCTTCCATTCCCTTGAACGATAGTCACCGCCCCGAGACTGCGCAACTCATCGACAATCGTCTCGACTTGCTCGACCGTGTAGTTGGTTATCGGAAGCCTATTGCTTTTTTGATTGCAACCTGTCACCAAACCAGCAAACGTCATCGGATATGCATCGGGAGTTGTTTTGGATTTCTCCATGAGCGTTCCGAGCACACGTCGCTGCTTGGCAGTGAGCGGCTTCCACAGAACTTCCGTATTCGCGGGTTGGGTTGGGATAATGTCGCTCATGCGTGGAGTCCAAAAGGTAAAGGCAACGGGTCTAAATGCAACTGGTCTGAATGCAACAAGTCGTCATAGCAAGAAAACAAGAGGCAAAGGAGATGCGTAAGCCCCTTCTTGTCTTCGTGCAGACGGATGATTCTTGGCTCAACTCAATCCCACTGCGGGTCTTAGTCTAGCTTAATAGGGGGGCCTTTATGAAGCCCACCTTGGGTCCAGTCGCAACTCCAACCAGGAAAAGCGAACGCTGGAAACGGATCGGGAGCGATCCAATCCTGTGATTCGTAGATGATATCAAATTGCCTATCGGAGCGAATTTGCCCCAACCGAAACCTTTTAAAGAGGTGATGGGTCTTTGGATCGACTTTCACCTTACCTCCAGGTGCGTCAAATTCCAACCCTTTCTCAAGTTCAGCTCGTATCTTGGCAGGGTCAGACGACTTGGCACGTTTGAAGGCTTCCTTCCAAATGTATACTTGTAGATATGCCGCCTCCATGGGGTCATCGGTTACCCGATCATATCCGTATTCCTTTTTCATTTTTCCTACAAATCGTTTGTTCGCTTCGGAAGGGATCGATTGGAAATAACTCCAAGCCGCGTAATGGCCGGTTGTATATTCCGGAGGAAGTCGACGCAGTTCATCCTCCGCTACACTCGTCGATAAGATCGGTAGTTTCTTCGCGTCGCCATTAGTGGACTTCATCGCTCGGAAAAACGCGATGTTGCTATCCCCATTGATCATGTTCACGACCAGATCCGGATTAGCATCGCGAATCACATTCGCGACCCCACTGAAATCTCGGAGCCCGATCGAAACGTACGATTCTCCCACCACTTCCAAATTCTTCGTTGCAAGGTATTTCTTAATGATGTAGCTGGCAGTGCGAGGAAAAATGTAATCCGAGCCGATCAAAAAAATCCGTTTCTTACTACCTCCTTGATCACTGAGAAACCAATCGATGGCGGGCAGAATTTGTTGGTTCGGGGTGCTTCCGAAATAAAAAACGTTCCGCGAAACTTCGTTACCTTCGTATTGGAGCGGATAAAAAAGAAGTGGTTGTTTGGATGGATCCGTCTTGCCCTCCAAATACAGAGGTGTTGGATTCTCCATTTCATCGATGACCGCCTTGCGATCCGCGCTCGTCCAACAACCAAAAATAACATCAACGTTTTCCCGGTCGATCAGATGACGGACACGGCGCCGAAAAATATCGGACCGGGATCTTCCGTCTCTGACTACAGGAACCAATTTGACATCCCCTAGTTCTTCACTTCCGTTTATTTCCTCGATCGCAATCATCTCCGCATGGCGCAAGGACATTTCGCTCATTCCCATCGTGCCGGTTTGAGAATGCAGAATACCTACTTTGACAACCTTAGGTTTCTTCTTTTCCGAAAAGATCCTTTCAAGATCTGAGTGCAAGGAATCACAACCAAGGCTTAGCGCACCGAAGAATCCGAGGGCTGCTAATTGCAACTTGCCCTTTAACTCGGCGTGACTTCCCATCGGAGTATTCAAATTCATGGTTGACCCCTTGTTAGCCTTGCATCGAACCTCGAAAGGCCGACAGGCGACTCGGTTTATCGCATTCACTAAGATCGAGAGCATAGGGAACGCTATTCTTCCATCAAGTGTCTAAGAATTTCTTCAAACGGCGCAGGCGAGATACTCAGTTCTCCGCGGAATGGGTTATCGAGCGATGCGATTAGAAAGATCATCAAACCCATAAATGCTGCAAGAAACCCACCCAAGAAAAGATGGTTAAGGATTTTCATATCGAACATCCAAACGAGTGCGATGTTCATCAAGGCCCCAATGAGCACCACCGTCCACATAACAGCCGGTATCGACGTTGTTACCGAAAACAACCGCATCCGTCTAGCTTCAAGATAATTATTGAATTGTCGCAACGCCTCCGCGTGCAGTATTTCCTGGCCCTTCGTTCTTGGCTCAAACTCGATAAGTTGCTCATGCAATGCAACCATCCGAATGTTCCCTTCTTCTGGAACAATTCCAAGCTGCTGTGCAGGCCAAGCGTACTTTACCACGTACCGAGTATAGTCACGAAGATTCCAAATCAGGTTCGTCCTTTCCGGTTCAGGGTAAGCCGAAACATCGCGAACTAACGCCGAAAGCGTAGAAGCTTCCTTGGAGACAATGGTTTCTACTTCGCTGAAGTTCTGATAAGCAGCGACAGCGAGCAAACCCAGAAGCAAGCCGTAGAAGACACCAAAGCACGAAAGCATGTAGCCGATCAGGTCGTTGATGTCGGATCGCGTTCGGACAAAAGTTCGCAAAAGCGGACGCGCAAAAAACGTACCAAGCCAACTAAAAAGAACAAATGCCCCAGTGATGATGACAGCGAGTTTTGCGCTGGGGATATCGTAAATCCAATAAAACATTTTTTAGAGTCCGAGCTGACGGGGCGATGATGTGGGCAGGATTATGATTTGCGAAGGAACAAAATTCCAGCCTACCACAAAAGTTCCTCCTTATACCTGGAAAAAATCACTCTTCGACAAGGCAGGGGAGTGTGCGATTCCTCCCCGAAAACTCTTGCGCGGACCGCAAGCAACTAGGTAATTTCGCTCCACCCGAACCATCCTCGAACCGTTCTTAATGGATGGCCTAGTTCAAGTAGAAAGCAGGGAACCCCCGAAAAGCCTTTCAACGCGAAGGCGTACGTTATCCCGAATACCGCGATGTTCATTGGGATGACAAAGCACCATGCGAAACGACGCGAGAACCCAAGTTGATCGTACGGGACTTCACACAACTCCACGTACACTGAAAGTAGGTGGTAGGCGATGCCTACACCCAATACCAAACAACGCAGCGAGGCGGGAAGCACTAGAGCACTTAAGAGCCACAAGATCATCGGAGCGCTCGGCAAAAAAAACGGGCTGGCACTTCGCAGCCAATCAACGTTGAATGCCATGCCGATGTCGCCGTTCGAACTCGAAGAAGACCTCGCATCGAGATCGGCCGATTCATGGGAGGGAACCGAGTCATGCGGCTCCTTCGATCCCTGTTCTTTTCTCCCCGAGGAAAGTCGCTGGAACCATTCCCCTAAATACCTTTTCAGCCAAGCTACAGCGTGTCCACCACCTTTGAAAAAAATGGTGGTAATGATTGCGTGCGATAAACGGCGTTCTCGAGCGACCCAGGACAAAAGCCACGGATTCGAGGGTTTCCTAGTTCGGAAGACAAAGAAAACTCCGAAGAATCCCAGCCAGAACATAGTCGCGTAGACCGGGTAATCCAGGGACCGAAACAGCCACTGCATCGTTTCTACAACGAAAAGGGGACTTATCGCGAGGACCCCGTAGGCAATCGGCCATTGCAGACGACGCAGAATTTCGTCTATTCGCTCAGCAATCAAAAGGAAACTCCTTGGCGGGGACTGATCGGACCTTGGAATTTACCCCCCTACGGGTAAGCTTTAACGAAGTGAAATAAGCGGGGGAGATAGGTCTCTGTCCCGCACCCGTAGGGTACCTGAATCCTTCTTGAAAACAAGAACTGAAAACAAGAACAGAGCCGAGCGATGAGTGGAAGCGAATACGATTTGGTGGTGCTAGGTGGTGGACCGGGCGGATACGTCGCGGCAATTCGAGCTGCCCAACTGGGCCTCTCGGTTGCTTGTATCGATGAGAACAGCAAATTTGGCGGAACTTGTTTGCGCGTCGGATGCATCCCGAGCAAAGCGTTGCTCGAGTCGAGCCACCTGTATCACGACACAAAATCCTCACTAGGAATTCACGGCATCCAAGTCAGCGGCGTCCAATTGGACCTTGCTGCGATGATGAAAAGAAAAGATCAAATCGTCTCCACCCTTACAGGTGGGATCGATCTACTATTCAAGAAGAACAAAATCACTCCCTTTCGAGGTAGAGGAGTGATCACCAGTGCTAATGAAGTCGAAGTAACCATCGATGGTGTCAAATCAACAGTGCGGGGCAAACGATTGCTTATCGCTACTGGATCCAAGCCCGCGTCGATGCGGGGAGTCGAGGAAGATGGCGTACTGATCGGAAATTCCACAACCGCGCTTTCGTTCGATAAAGTTCCAGAAACACTGACCGTAATCGGCGGAGGATATATCGGGTTGGAACTCGGAAGCGTTTGGAATCGCTTGGGAAGTAAAGTGATCGTGCTCGAAGCGATGGACCGCATCTTGCCTGGTATGGATCAAGAATTAAGCCAACTTGCGCAGCGAGTCTTTACCAAACAAGGAATCGAATTCCGGTTGCAATCATGGGTGGAATCAGCCCAAGTCCAAGGCGGGAAATGCGTAGTGAAATGCAAAGGAGCCGACCCGATTGAATGCGATCGTGTTCTTTTGGCCGCCGGTCGCGTCCCGTTGAGCCAAGGTATAGGCCTCGAGAATTTGGGAATCGAACTCGATAAACGTGGATTCATTACCGTCGACGCCAACTACCAAACCAAAGTCCCTGGCGTCTACGCCCTCGGAGATGTTATCGGCGGTGCAATGCTCGCCCACAAAGCAATGGAAGAAGGGATCGTCTTTGTTGAAAGACTTTGCTCGATTCACTCCCACTTCAACTACGACTGCATCCCCGCAATCGTTTACACACACCCTGAAATTGCAACGGTGGGTAAGACCGAAGAACAGCTCAAGGAAGCCGGTATTGCGTACAAGAAGGGGGTTGGCGCTTACGGGGCAAACGGTCGAGCTCGCACCCTCGGGGAATCCGAAGGACGCGTCAAGATTCTTGCTGATGCAAAAACCGATCGTGTGCTTGGAGTTCACATACTCGGCGCAAGAGCGGGGGATTTGATCGCCGAAGCGGCTGTTGCGATCGAATTCGGTGCAAGCAGCGAAGATATTGCACGTAGTTGCCACGCACACCCAACACTCGCCGAGACGCTCCACGAAGCAGCCTTGGCTGTCGACCAACGTGCCATTCACTCTGCTTAGTATCCACTCTTTTAGTTCAAGATAGATTGTCTCGCTATGCCTAGATACAACCCCGCCGAGATCGAACCGAAATGGCAAAAATACTGGGAAGACAATAAAACCTTTCGCTGCCCGGCTATGCCCGAGGCGAACGGTAAAGGCAAGCTCTATGTGCTTGATATGTTCCCTTATCCAAGCGGCGCTGGATTACATGTCGGACATCCCGAAGGGTACACCGCCACCGACATCTTTTGCAGATACTGGCGCATGCAAGGCAAAACCGTCTTGCACCCTATGGGTTATGACGCGTTCGGGCTACCTGCCGAAGAGTATGCTATACGTACCAATACTCCTCCACGACAGAGCACTGAAGCGAATATCGCGAATTTTACCCGGCAACTGAAAATGCTCGGTTTCTCCTACGATTGGGACCGATGCCTAGCCACCACCGACGTGGAGTACTTTCGGTGGACTCAGTGGATTTTCCTAACCCTCTTCGATACATGGTACGATGCCGAACTCGGGAAAGGACGTCCCATCAGCGAACTGCCAATCCCAAGCGAAATCGCTGCCCAAGGAACCGATGCCATCGATCGCTATCGCGACCGTCAACGCCTTGCCTACCAAGACGACGCGCTAGTGAATTGGTGCCCCGCTCTCGGGACGGTTCTGGCAAACGAAGAAGTTATCGATGGACGAAGCGAACGAGGGGATCACCCCGTGCAGCGAATTCCACTGAGACAGTGGATGCTGAGAATCACTGCCTATGCAGACCGCCTGCTCGCAGATTTGGATTCGCTTGATTGGTCTCCAGGCATCAAAAAATTACAAGCGGACTGGATTGGTCGAAGCGTTGGTGCAGAAGTTGACTTCGCAGTCATAGAACAGAACCAATGGACGGATTGGCTCGCGAAGCGCACAAACGGAGGCTTCCCCGAAACCGCTAACCATGACACCATACGAGTCTACACCACTCGCCCCGATACACTCTTCGGTGCGACCTATATGGTTATCGCTCCCGAGCACCCCTTGGTTCCAAAGATCACCACCCCCTCGCAAGCCGATCAAGTTGCCGCATACGTGCAAACCGCATCCTTCAAAAGCGATCGGGATCGGACCGAAGGGGATAAAAAGAAGACCGGAGTCTTCACAGGATCCTACGCCATTAATCCCGTAACACAAAAACCAATTCCGATCTGGATCGCAGACTATGTCCTCGCCAGTTACGGAACTGGGGCAATCATGGCTGTCCCGGCACACGACACCCGAGACTACGAATTCGCTAAGACCTATCAGCTGGAAATCATTCAAGTAGTCCAGCCCGTAGATGCAACCCCAGAGGAACTCAAAGCCATTGCAGATGGCAAGACTTGTTTCGCCGATGAAGGCATAGCCATAAACAGCGGTGAATTCAACGGCCTGTCCACCCAAGTCGCTAAATCCAAGATGACACATTGGCTAAGCGATCAAGGAGTTGGCAGGCAAGCGGTCAACTACAAGCTGCGAGACTGGCTATTCAGTCGCCAACGATTTTGGGGAGAACCATTCCCAATCCTTCATGAACTCGATGCTGATGGAAAACCCAACGGAAAAATACGAGGGGTTCCCATCAAAGACCTTCCCGTCGACTTACCCCACCTCGAAGACTTCAAACCGCATGGTCGTCCAGAACCCCCGTTGGCAAAAGCCGACGACTCCTGGCTCTACGTCGAACTCGATGGGAAGAGATACCGACGCGAAACGAACACCATGCCCCAATGGGCCGGATCCTGCTGGTACTACCTGCGGTTTATTTCTCCGACTTGCACGACCGCAATGGTTGACCGGGAACAAGAAGCAGCATGGATGCCCGTCGACTTATACATCGGCGGTGCAGAGCACGCGGTGTTGCACCTTCTCTACTCCCGATTCTGGCACAAAGTCCTCTACGACCGCGGAGTTGTCTCCCACAAAGAACCTTTCCAACGTCTTGTCAATCAAGGCATGATTCTCTCGTATGCTTTTAAAGATAAACGCGGAGCATTGATTTCCGGGGACTCGGTAAGCGAAGACGAAAACGGCAATGCAACCCATAAGGAAACCGGCGAATCGCTAGAACGAATCGTCGCAAAAATGTCGAAGAGTCTTAAGAACGTCATTGATCCTGAAGGGGTTGTGCGAGAATACGGCGCCGATGCACTACGGCTGTATGAAATGTTCATGGGACCATTGGAAGCCACCAAGCCTTGGAGCATGCAAGGGGTTAACGGTGTGAGGAACTTCCTCGACCGCGTTTGGCGACTTATGGTCGATTCGCGATCCGAAGAAACGAGATTGCTAGAAACAGTCAAAGACGTCGCAACCACTCCCGAGCAAGACAAGTTGATTCATTCGACCATCGCTGCCGTAACTCGGGATGTCGAACTCCTCTCCTTCAACACAGCTATCGCTCGAATGATGGAGTTCGTTAACTTCTTCACCAAAGAAGAAACACGACCTCTCTCGGCGATGAAGTCTCTGACTCTGCTGCTGGCCCCATTCGCCCCGCATCTCGCAGAAGAACTTTGGTCTTTACTCGGTTCCAAGGACTCGCTTGCATACGCACCTTGGCCCACCTTCGACGAATCCAAGATGAAGTCGACAGAGATAGAAGTCCCACTGCAAGTCAACGGCAAGGTTCGAGGTAAAATCACGGTTCCCGCAGATTGCAGCCAAGCCGAACTGGAATTGGCCGCTCGAAAACATGAACGACTCTCTGAATTGCTGGACGGAAAGGAAATCGTCAAAGTTGTCGTTATTCCCGGACGGATGGTCAATTTCGTGGTTCGATGATACGAAATTCCAGACGTTCCATAACGCGACAGTAACCTTTGCCTGAACTTCAAAATCGCACTTCGGACTCTTGGGTAGCGTAGTCCTGACGCTCCCAACCGTTCTCGCTAACCTTTGCAATTACCTTTTTCGATGCGATAATCCAACTTCATTGGTGGCGCGAATCTGAAACGTCTTCAGATACCTCATCAAAAGCCCCGGAAACTCTTGATGCGCCACAAGTTGTTCGTTTGGTTTTTCTAGGATTGGACAGAAATTATGCATGTCGAGTGTTCGGTATGTAGAACACAATACACTATCCCTCGTGAAGTAATGGGGCCTCGTGAAGTGTTGGGCGAGCGAGCATATTGCCATTGTGGAGCGATGATGCACTCTTTGAGTAAGGCAGAATCGCAACAGGGAACGTCGACCGATGAGTTCGACGATGATGAACAGGATGAAGATCAACTCGATCAGGAAGGTATAGAGCAACAAACCGACACCGTAACCGACTACGTCCCCGAGAATACCCGCAGTTATCGGCGGCGCGCAGAACATCAAACGTTTCTAATAGTGGCCCTGCTCTTCTCACTCTCTACGATCATCAGACTGCTTTTCCTAGGAGCAACACTATACCCGGATCTCAACCCAGATATCCTCGCCTGGTTACCCATGGAATGCAAACTATCAAGCTTCGGAGCCTTCGCTTGTTTAGCTTTTGCCGTCTACAACATCGCAACCCTAACCGGTTGGCTCTTGCAAGATCGATGGGGCTGGTGGATGGCAATCATTGGACTTCCATGGGGAGCGTGCCAATGGATCGCAAGCGGATTCGTTACGTCGCTTACCGCCGAACCAGCTTGGAAAGGCTATCTCATAATGGGAATCGGTTTCCTCCTGATGCCCGCTTTGAGCTTTTTACTTTGGATGATGCTCGGAAGAAAGATTCAGAATCGCTACGGAGTACTCTCCAGCCAGGCAACGCCTCTCGTGCTCGGTAATCTGATCGGTGGACTGCTAGCCGGAGGATTTGCCTCTATTTTGCTTCAGCAATTGCGCTAAATCCAAACTTTTAGCCTACCGTCAAGTCGACCTGGCAAAGCCCGGTCGACCAAACGGTGGATCTGTTGCCTGTTGTACCGTACCGAGAAATGTCCGCATATGATGACCTCATTTTTGAAGTCATTTTTTCTATCGACGAAATCGTCAAGATGCATGTGCCCGTCTTTATGAATCCTATCCTTGCGGTGATCTGGCGCTAAAAAAGTCATTTCAGTGATAAGGATTTTAGCTTGATACATCTCCGGATTTCGATCCAACCCTTCAGGAGCGGTATCACCTGTGTAAGCGACCAATGGAATACGGGTTTCGGTTGTGACTTCTTCTCCAGCGAGTTTCAAGTCACGGATCTGCTCACCGGTAAGTTGCAGGTACTCCGTTTTAAGTTTCTTCCGACGCTCCCAAACAATAAAACCCAAGGCAGGGATGGAATGTTTCATAGCATGGGTACTAACCACCAACTCTCGGGATAGTTCGATTTCTTGGTTTTCACGAATCGAGATCAATTTACAAGGCATCCTGCCACGATCCAGGCGCGATACGACTTTAAGCATCTGATCGATGGTTGCGGTCGCATAGTCAGGCACATAAAGAATCGGCGGATCCATCTTCATCATACGACGTCTTGCGACATACGATGGAATAGCTGCGATATGATCTAAATGGGGATGGGATATGAAATAACGAGGAAGGGACATAAAGTCCCAAGGCTGTGCTCCGAGATCAAACCCGATTTTAAGTTCGGCAACTCTCCAATAACTTTGTACAGCTGCTCGTGAATATCCATCAATCGTCAGACCTTGATGATGCAATTCCAGCGTTGGAGCGTTGTCCACCGAACCAATGGAATCCACGGCGTTATGAAGGTCACTAGAACTCGCGGAATCTAGATTCTTACTGCTATTCGATTCTATAGACGGATTCGGTTTCATCTTTACAAATCTGACTGGAAGTATTCCGAAAGCAATTCTTGAACAAGCGGCAGCAATTGCAACTTGGCACGCGCAGACCAGTTCAAAACATCTGCGTGATCTGTAACACTCGCTATATCACTGTTAGCCACATTGGTTACGATTGAAAACGCAAGCACTTCAACTTGATGTTCGAACGCTAGGTTGGATTCCGGAACGGTACTCATTCCGACCATATCCGCCCCGAGATTACGAAACATACGGTACTCGGCTCGCGTCTCGTAATTCGGCCCTAACGTAGCCCAATAGGTCCCGGTGGGAAGCGAAAAACCTAACTTAAGTGCAGCGCGTTGGGCGCGATCAATCCATTGGCGATCATAGGATACGCGATGGCGACCGACAACATTCGGTGTCGCCCCGACCGCACGACTAGAAAGCCCGGGTCGGAACATGCCGTCAATATGTGAATCGATTAACACAATCTGTCCGCTATGAAACCTCGGGTTCACTCCACCAGATGCATTTGAAAGGATCAAAAGTTCGATACCGAGTCCCAACAAAGTACGCACCGGTAACGCAGCTTGCGCTCCGTGCCAACCTTCGTAGAAATGACAGCGACCTTGAAGCGCTACCACATCAGTGCCAGCCAATCGACCCATAATCAATCGGCCGGCGTGCCCGCTTACATGCGCTACAGGAAATCCAGGAATTTCGCTGTAAGATATCGAAGCGACGCTTTGAATATTTTCCGCTAAGTCCCCAAGCCCACTGCCGAGGATGATTCCGACTCTTGGCTGGAAACCTGGACATTTCGAAC
>Ga0315899_10000815_pt1 | contig 36949 bp, 34 predicted proteins | sample LakEriMetagenome_2_FD_203518 | JGI IMG/M metagenome (GOLD analysis project Ga0315899, IMG submission 203518) | Freshwater fungal communities from buoy surface, Lake Erie, Ohio, United States - Buoy 4 MA112 | ecosystem: Environmental > Aquatic > Freshwater > Lake | place: USA: Lake Erie, Ohio...
TATTGGCCCTGGCCAAAGGTTTCCGCGGCCGCCGCGGTAATGTCTTCCGCATCGCTAAACAAGCGGTGATGAAGGCCGGTCAGTACGCCTACCGCGATCGTCGTGCCAAGAAACGTGTGTTCCGCCAGTTGTGGATCGCTCGTATCAATGCAGCGGCTCGTGAATGCGGTATGACCTACAGCCAATTTGCCAACGGCCTGAAAAAGGCTGCCATCGAAATCGACCGTAAAGTATTGGCAGACATCGCCGTACACGACAAGGCCGCTTTTGCTGGTATCGTGAACCAAGTCAAGGCCAGATTGGCCGCAGCTTAATTACTCACGCAGTCGATATCACTGTCGATCAAGGGGGTTGAGGCTTGCGAAGGCTTCAATCCTTTTTTCATTTTGAATTTAAGCTCCTTTTAAAGTTCCCACCATGACCGAGTTGGACAGTTTGGTTGAAGCGGCCAGCGCCAGTTTTGCGCAGGCCCAAACCCCCGCCGATCTTGAGAATGCCAAAGCCTTGTATTTGGGCAAGTCAGGCCGCATCACAGAAATGATGAAGGGCATGGCTGCGTTAAGCGTTGAAGAAAAGAAAAGCTTTGGTGCTGCCGTCAACTTGGCCAAGCAGGGCATTGAAGCTGCGTTGAATGCGCGCCGCCAAGCTTTGGCCGATGCAGAATTGTCCGTTCAACTGAAAGCAGAAGCTTTCGACGTGTCATTGCCAGGGCGCCCCCTCACACAAGGCGGCCTGCACCCCGTTTCCCTCACTTTAGAGCGCATTGAGCAAATTTTTGGCTCCATGGGTTTTGAAGTGGCACAAGGCCCTGAAATTGAAACCGATTGGTTCAACTTCACCGCCTTGAACACACCAGAAGATCATCCAGCCCGCTCCATGCACGACACCTTTTATGTAGAAGGCGGTCATTTGCTGCGCACACACACCAGCCCCATGCAAATTCGCCATGCGGTGCAACACGTGAAGCGTTACAAATCGCAGTTAGAAGCAGGGCAGGGCATGCCCGAAATTCGGGTCATTGCACCTGGTCGTACTTACCGTGTTGACAGCGATGCCACGCACTCCCCCATGTTTCACCAGTGCGAAGGCTTGTGGATTGGCGAGAACGTCAGCTTCAAAGATTTGAAAGTGGTGTTCACCGATTTTTGCCGAACGTTTTTCGAAAGTGACGACTTGGTCTTGCGCTTTCGTCCCAGTTTTTTCCCTTTCACAGAACCCAGTGCAGAAATTGACATTCAATTCCAAACGGGTCCCTTGGCCGGTCGCTGGTTAGAAGTGGCTGGCTCTGGCCAAGTGCACCCCAATGTGGTTCGCAACATGGGCCTCGACCCAGAAAAATTCATTGGGTTTGCCTTTGGCATGGGCCCCGACCGTCTCACCATGCTTCGATATGGCGTCAATGATTTGCGCTTGTTCTTTGATGGCGACGTTCGCTTTTTGAGTCAATTTCAATAAATAAAAGACCATGCAATTTCCTGAATCTTGGCTGCGTGAGTTTTGCAACCCACCCCTCTCGACCGAACAACTCGCCGAAACCCTCACCATGGCGGGCTTGGAAGTTGAAGAACTTCAGCCTGTAGCGCCACCGTTTTCCAGCGTGGTTGTTGGTGAAATTAAAAGTGCAGAGCAACATCCCAATGCAGACCGCTTGCGTGTTTGCCAAGTCGATGTTGGCCAACCTACTTTACTCAACATTGTTTGCGGCGCTCCCAATGCGCGTGTAGGCATTCGCATCCCTTGCGCCATGGTGGGCGCAGAGTTGCCCCCCGGCGACGATGGCCAACCCTTCAAGATCAAGGTGGGCAAACTGCGCGGTGTCGAAAGTCAGGGCATGTTGTGCTCAGCCAAAGAACTCAAAATTGCAGACGATCACGGCGGCTTGTTAGAGCTGCCTGCCGATGCCCCCCTTGGCGAAAGCATTCGCACTTATTTGAAGCTCGACGATACGCTCTTCACACTCAAACTCACGCCTAATTTGGCACATTGCTTGAGTGTCTACGGCATTGCTCGAGAAGTTTCTGCCCTAACGGGTGCCCCCTTGAAGGCGCCCGAATTCAAATCACTCGCGGCACAAGTTCCAGATACATTGCCAGTGGCAGTGCATGCCACTGACTTGTGCGGCCGATTCAGCGGCAGGGTGGTGAAGGGCGTCAATCCCAAAGCCCAAACGCCCGCATGGATGGTAGACCGTCTGGCGCGCTGTGGTCAACGCAGTGTGAGCCCCTTGGTGGACATTTCAAACTACGTGATGTTTGAGCTTGGCCGGCCTTCCCACATTTTTGACCTCAACAAAATTCATGGCGGTTTGCAAGTTCGCTGGGGCCGCGCCGATGAATCACTCAAACTGCTCAATGGCAGCACCGTGACGGTAGACGGCAAAGTGGGTGTGATTGCAGACGACGCACAAGTAGAGTCCTTGGCAGGCATCATGGGTGGCGATGCCACTGCGGTGTCTGATGACACGCAAAACATTTACATCGAAGCCGCCTACTGGTGGCCCAAAGCCATTGCAGGCCGGTCACGCCGTTACAACTTTTCAACCGACGCGGGCCATCGCTTTGAGCGCGGTGTCGACCCTGAAAGCACGGTTGAACACATTGAGCGCATCACCCAATTGGTCATTGATATTTGCGGTACACCTGCAACGCAAATTGGCCCTGTCGATGATCAAAAGTTGAACATGCCAGTTCGCAAGCCCGTCACATTGCGCGTGGCCCGTGCCAACAAAGTCATTGGCATGACCTTGAGCCAGAAACAATGTGCCGATGCACTGCGTGGCTTGGGTTTTGAGATTTCAGAAATAGAAGGTCTGATCACGGTCAATCCTCCCAGCTGGCGCTTCGATTTGGAAATTGAAGAAGACCTCATTGAAGAGGTTGCACGCATGGTGGGCTACACCCAGTTACCCACCACGCCACCCTTGGCCCCCATCACGGCCAAAATTCGCAAAGAAAGTGTGCGCGGCCCGTTTGCAGTGCGTCGCAGTTTGGCAGCGCTTGGTTACCAAGAGACCATCAACTTCAGTTTTGTGGAAGAAAGCTGGGAGCATGAGTTGGCGGGAAACACCAACCCACTCAAGTTGCTCAACCCCATTGCCAGCCAAATGAGTGTGATGCGCACCAGCCTGCTGGGATCCTTGTTGCAAGTTGTGAAGTTCAACCTAGATCGCAAAGCCGATCGCGTACGTGTGTTTGAATTGGGAAGGGTGTTTTTGCGCGATGCCTCGGTGAAGGATTCAGACACCACCGTTGAAGGTTTGAGCCAGCCCATGCGTGTGTCGGGCGTCGCTTATGGGCCTGTGTCTTCCACTTCTTGGGGCGGTAAGGTTCGAAACGTTGATTTCTTTGACGTGAAAGGTGAGCTAGAGGCTTTGTTGGCACCCGCCAAGCCAGTTTTTGTGTCGGCCGAACATCCTGCCATGCACCCCGGGCGATGTGCGCAAATTTCTTTGAATGGCCAAGTGGTTGGCCATGTGGGGGAGTTGCATCCTCGTTGGCGTCAGTCATGGGACCTGCAGCAGGCGCCTATTTTGTTTGAACTCGATTTGGAGGCCGTCCTTCAGCGAGACGTGCCAGTGGCGCAAGGCGTCGCAAAATTCCAAGCCGTCGAGCGAGACATTGCCGTGGTGGTGGCCGAAAAAGTAACGCACGCTGAATTGATGGCCGCAGTTCACGAAGCCCCGACAGCAGGCCTGCTTCGAAGTGCTGTGTTGTTTGATGTGTTCCGTCCACAGGCCTCCCTTGGCGTTGAAAAAAGTTTGGCTGTGCGACTTGTTTTGAACAGCGACGAAGCCTCATTGACAGATGTGCAAATTGAATCCACAGTCAAGTCTGTGTTGGATCATTTGGCATTGAAGTTAGCGGCCCGTTTGCGCACCTGATGCTTGACTGAAAGTGGCTATGAATTTTTCTGTTGAAAGTCTCGAAACGCCAGCCCTCACCAAGGCTCACTTGGCTGATTTGTTGTTCGAACAAATCGGTCTGAACAAGCGCGAATCTAAGGACATGGTTGATTCTTTCTTTGATTTGATTGCGTCGCAATTGGTACAAGGAACAGATGTCAAAATTTCTGGATTTGGCAATTTCCAAATTCGTGAGAAAGCACCGCGGCCAGGTCGCAACCCGCGCACTGGTGAACTGATCCCCATAGAAGCCAGGCGTGTGTCCACCTTTCATGCAAGCCACAAGCTGAAAGCGGTCATTCAAGGCGATGAAAAATTGTGAGATTGACGTTCACTGAATATTGCTGACTTCCAGTCTCTTTGAAATATTTTTTTGAATCCTTCAAAAATTAATCAATAGCCCCTTTACTCGGCCCCCATGCTTAGAGTAAGCTTGCAATCCCCCTAGCAAGTTAGTGATTTCAATGGAGAACTCCCTCCCGTCTATTCCAGCCAAGCGCTACTTCACCATTGGTGAGGTGGGCGAGCTTTGCGGTGTCAAGCCGCACGTGCTGCGCTATTGGGAGCAGGAATTTACGCAACTTCGCCCGGTCAAGCGCCGTGGCAATCGCCGTTATTACCAGCACCACGAAGTGCTCATGATTCGCCGTATTCGCGATTTGCTTTATGAGCAAGGCTTCACCATCAGTGGTGCTCGCAACAAAATGCAAGAACTGGCGCAATCTCAAAAAGGCTTGAAAAAAGATGCGCTTGAATTGAGCACTTCAGACGACGAAATCATTGAAGATTTCGACGAGAACATGGCCGCTTACTCAGAAGATGAGCAACCTTCTGTCAGGGCCATGGAAAGTGCTCAAAGGGCTACACAGCTACAAGCTTCAAGCAGCCTGCCAACGCTGCGCCGTGAATTGATGGATATCAGAGACTTGCTCTCAAATTGAGGGCATTCTCGGGCTATAATTTAAAGCTTGTCGGCGTGTAGCGCAGCCTGGTAGCGCACTTGCATGGGGTGCAAGGGGTCGCGAGTTCGAATCCCGCCACGCCGACCATTGATGTTTGAAAAAAGCTCTTGAGAATTAATTCTTCAGAGCTTTTTTCTTGGCAATCCTTAAGACGCCTCGGGTTTGATTTCCTGCCCCGCAGCTTGTTCAGACTGAATGTTAATGGCCATAGGACCCTTGGGGCCATCGGTCAATTCAAAGCTCACCCTGGCACCTTCTTTAAGGCTTTTAAAGCCTTCCATGGTGATGGCAGAAAAGTGCGCAAAAGCGTCTGGGCCGCCACCATCGGGCTGAATAAATCCAAATCCCTTGGCGTCATTGAACCACTTCACTGTTCCGTTGAGCATGCATGTCTCCATCCGTTTGATTTATAGGACATTTAAAGCACTGTTTTTGACGTTGTCAATTCAAGGTTTACCCGACTGATGCAAAATTGCTGCATTGCGACATAAGGACTTTTTAGAGGGTTGGCTCAGAACCCCGCTGAGTCTCTATAGAATGAAATCATGGCAACAGAGAAACCTAAAAAACCAAATTCACCAAACCCGCCGGGATCGGTTGGGGATCCTGCGAGCACCCCTGGAAATAGTGATTCTGTGGTTTTAGAAAGACGTCCTGCCAAAGTTGGACCCCCTCAGATGTACCAAGTTGTCATGCTGAATGACGACTACACCCCCATGGAGTTTGTTGTTTTGGTGCTTCAGGAGTTTTTTAACAAAGACCGAGAAGCTGCCACTCAAATCATGTTGAAAATTCACTTGGACGGCAAGGGCGTTTGTGGGGTTTTCTCTCGTGACGTGGCCGCTACAAAGGTCGACCAAGTGCTTGATGCAGCCAATCAGGCCGGACACCCACTTCAGTGTGTAAGCGAGCCTGTGGCATGAATCGCACAAAAAGTCGGCAAGAATGTGGCATAAAGCAGTTGCAATCTAACAAATCTACCCAACCTAATATTTTTAACCTCCGCAAGGCATTGAAGGAAATCACATGATTGCCCAAGAATTGGAAGTCAGTTTGCACATGGCCTTTGTTGAGGCGCGTCAGCAGCGACACGAGTTCATTACCGTAGAGCATTTGCTGTTGGCATTGCTAGACAACCCCAGCGCAGCAGAAGTGTTGCGCGCGTGCTCAGCGCAAGTCGACGATTTGCGTCAATCGCTGGCCACCTTCATCAAAGACAACACGCCCCAAGTGGCGGGAACAGAAGAAGTCGACACGCAACCCACATTGGGTTTTCAGCGTGTGATTCAGCGCGCCATCATGCACGTTCAATCGACCGGCAGTGGCAAAAAAGAAGTCACCGGTGCTAATGTGCTGGTTGCTATTTTTGGTGAAAAAGATTCGCACGCCGTGTACTACTTGCACCAGCAGGGCATTACACGTTTGGACGTTGTTAACTTCATCGCGCACGGTATTCGCAAAAGCGATCCACCTGAAGCCACCAAGGGCAGTGATTCTGCGCCTGCGCCTGAAAATGAAGAGGGCAGTGGCGGCTCTGAACGAAACGAAAAGGCATCTCCTTTAGAGCAGTTCACTCAGAACCTAAATCAGTTGGCTAAAGAGGGCAAGATTGACCCGCTCATTGGTCGCGAATATGAGGTTGAGCGCACCATCCAAATCTTGTGCCGTCGCCGTAAAAACAATCCTTTGTTGGTGGGTGAAGCCGGTGTGGGTAAAACGGCCATTGCAGAGGGTTTGGCTTGGCGTATCACGCAAGGCAGCGTGCCTGAAATTTTGACCGAGGCCGTGGTTTTCTCACTCGACATGGGCGCGCTCTTGGCGGGTACCAAATACCGTGGTGACTTCGAGCAGCGCTTGAAGGGCGTCTTGAAAGCGCTCAAAGACAGGCCCCATGCGGTGTTGTTCATTGATGAAATTCACACCCTCATTGGTGCAGGTGCCGCTTCTGGTGGCACTCTGGACGCGTCCAACTTGCTCAAGCCTGCGCTTTCAAGCGGTCAGTTGAAATGCATTGGCGCCACCACCTTCACCGAATACCGCGGCATTTTCGAAAAAGACGCAGCCTTGTCACGTCGTTTCCAAAAGGTGGATGTGGTCGAGCCCACTGTGGCAGAAACAGTGGACATTTTGAAGGGCTTGAAGTCTCGCTTTGAAGAGCATCACAGCGTGAAGTATGCCAATGCCGCCTTGCAGGCCGCTGCTGAGTTGTCTGCCAAATTCATCAACGATCGTCACTTGCCCGACAAGGCCATTGACGTCATTGACGAAGCCGGCGCTGCACAACGCATCTTGCCGCCTTCTAAGCGCAAGAAAACCATCGGCAAAGCCGAAGTAGAAGACATCGTGGCCAAGATTGCACGCATTCCGCCAGCCAATGTGTCTAACGACGATCGCAGCAAACTCCAAACCATTGAACGTGATTTGAAGAGTGTGGTGTTTGGGCAAGACAAGGCCATTGAAGTCTTGGCGTCCGCTGTCAAAATGGCGCGCTCTGGCTTGGGTAAAACTGACAAGCCCATTGGTTCATTCTTGTTCAGTGGTCCTACAGGTGTGGGTAAAACAGAAGCGGCCAAGCAGTTGGCCTACATCATGGGCATTGACCTCATTCGCTTTGACATGTCGGAGTACATGGAGCGTCATGCTGTTAGCCGTTTAATTGGTGCGCCTCCAGGCTATGTTGGCTTTGACCAAGGTGGTTTGCTGACTGAAGCTGTGACCAAGAAACCGCATTGCGTTTTGTTGCTCGACGAAATTGAAAAAGCACACCCTGATATTTTCAATGTGTTGCTGCAGGTCATGGACCATGGCACCTTGACAGATAACAACGGCCGCAAAGCCGACTTCCGCAATGTGATCATCATCATGACCACCAATGCCGGCGCAGAGACCATGAACAAAGCCACCATTGGCTTTACCAACCCGCGCCAAGCTGGCGACGAAATGGGCGATATCAAACGCTTGTTCACGCCAGAGTTCCGCAATCGCTTGGATGCCATGGTCAGCTTCAAGGCCTTGGACGAGCAAATCATCATGCGCGTGGTCGATAAGTTCTTGTTGCAACTTGAAACACAGTTGTCAGAGAAGAAAGTTGATGTCACGTTCAGCGATAACTTGCGCAAGTTCTTGGCCAAAAAAGGCTTCGACCCGCTCATGGGCGCAAGACCGATGCAGCGTTTGATTCAAGACACGATTCGAAAGGCCTTGGCCGACGAATTGTTGTTTGGCCGATTGATCGATGGTGGTCGTTTGAGCGTCGATTTGGACGAAAAGGACGAGGTATTGTTGGACATCCAGCCTTTGCCCAAGAAGGAAGGCCGCAATTCAAAATCTGAACCCCACGAGCCTGAAGAGGCTACTGCCAACTGAAAAAAGCCGGATTCGTCCGGCTTTTTTGTTGCGCAAGCACAAGCGAAGCCGAGTGCTTTCGATCTGCCCTCAGATGAAAAGTAAAATCTAGCCTCGACGATTTAAATCACATCAAGGAATTTGAGATGGCTGGCCACAGTAAATGGGCAAATATTCAACACCGCAAGGGCCGGCAGGACGAAAAACGCCAGCGCATTTGGACCCGTGTCGTCCGAGAGATCATGGTGGCTGCCAGAACCGGCGGCGGTGATCCTACGGCCAACCCCCGTTTGCGCCTGGCCATTGAGAAGGCCAAGGCGGCCAATATGCCAGCCGATACCGTGAAGCGCAACATCGACAAGGCCACCGGCAACTTGGAAGGCGTGACTTACGAGGAGATTCGGTATGAAGGGTATGGCATTGGCGGTGCGGCCATCATTGTTGACACCATGACCGACAACCGCGTGCGCACCGTGGCAGAAGTTCGACACGCCTTCAGCAAGCACGGCGGGAACATGGGCACTGAAGGCTCTGTGGCTTTTCAATTTAAGCATTGCGGGCAATTGATTTTTGCGCCAGGTACCTCAGAAGACAAAGTGATGGAAGTGGCACTAGAAGCCGGGGCTGAAGATGTCATTGCAGACGTTGATGGCGCCATCGAAGTACTGACGTCGACAACAGATTTTGAAGCAGTTAAAAATGCCCTTGAAGCCGCTGGTTTGATGGCAGACATGGCGGAAGTCACCATGCGCGCAGAGAACAGCATTGACCTTTCAGGCGATGATGCTGCCAAAATGCAAAAACTCTTGGATATCTTGGAAGATTTGGACGATGTGCAAAACGTTTTCCACAACGCAACCATTTCTGAATAAGGCTTGATCAATGAAAGTATTGGTAGTAGGTGGTGGCGGACGAGAGCATGCTTTGGCTTGGAAGTTGTCGCAATCACAACGCATTCAGAAAGTGTTTGTAGCACCAGGCAATGGCGGCACCGCGCGCGATCCCAATTTGGTTGACGTGCCCATCACCGATGTGAAGGCACTGCGCGAATGGGCGCAACAAGAAAAAATCGATCTCACGGTGGTAGGGCCTGAGGGCCCTTTGGCTGCAGGCATTGTGGATGAGTTTCGTGCGCATGCCATGAAAATTTTTGGACCCACGAAAGCAGCCGCGCAATTGGAAAGCTCGAAAGCTTTTTCTAAAGCGTTCATGCTTAGACATGGTATTCCGACAGCCCTGTATCAATCCTTCACGGATGTTGCACTAGCGCATGCGTATGTCGACAAAATGGGAGCGCCCATTGTTGTGAAGGCAGATGGCTTAGCGGCAGGTAAAGGCGTGGTGGTGGCCATGACGGCTACAGAAGCTCACGAGGCCATTGACTTCATGTTGCTGGACAACAGCTTGGGCGTAGTTCACAACGCAGGTGCAGATGGCGCTGCTGTGCCACGCGTTGTGATAGAAGAATTTTTGCAAGGCGAAGAGGCCAGCTTCATTGTGTTGTGTGATGGCAAAAATGTGGTGGCCTTGGCTACCAGCCAGGATCACAAGCGCTTGTTAGACCACGATGAAGGTCCCAACACAGGTGGCATGGGCGCTTACTCTCCCGCACCCGTGGTCACGGCACAGGTGCACGCACGCGCCATGCGTGAAGTGATTATGCCGACCATCAAGGGCATGGAAAAAGACGGCATTCCCTACACCGGCTTTTTGTATGCCGGTCTCATGATTGATGAGCAAGGCCAGCCCAAAACATTGGAGTTCAACTGCCGCATGGGCGACCCGGAAACCCAGCCCATCATGATGCGTTTGAAGAGCGATTTGGTGGAGGTCATGTTAGCCGCTACCAGCGAAAAATTGGACACAGTTGAATTGGAGTGGGACAGAAGAACAGCCTTGGGAGTCGTCATGGCAGCCGCTGGTTACCCCATGAACCCACGCAAGGGTGATGTCATTTCTGGATTGCCTAAAGATGAGTTGGACGCCATGGTGTTTCATGCGGGGACGACTGCAAAGGAGGGTCAAACTCTCAGTTCAGGGGGTCGTGTCCTGTGCGTTACCGTGCTGGCCGATTCGGTGAAGCAAGCGCAACACAAAGCCTACGAAGTGGCCAAAGGGATTCACTTTGATGGACAACAATATCGAAGAGATATTGGATTCAGGGCCATTAAATCGTGAACATGCTTGAAGAACAATCCGTCCCCGCATCGGCGTTAATTCCTGGGCCCTATGCGTATCAAATGAAGGGCCATGTTTGGGCCGCTTGGCTGCTCAAGCTGATTGGTTGGCGAGTTGATTTCCAGGGTTTACCAAGCTTGCAAGGCGTAGCCATTGTCTATCCGCACACCAGCAATTGGGATTTCTGCACAGCCATGTTGTGCAAATGGACCATGGGCTTGCCCTTGTTTTTTTGGTGCAAAGAATCCCTGTTGAAAATCCCTTTGTTTGGCCCTTGGCTTCGCTGGATTGGTGGCGTGCCCATTGACCGGTCTTCGTCGCGCGGTGTCGTCGGCGCCATGATCGAGGTTTTTGCAGAACACCAGCGCGCAAATCAATTCTTGTGGATTGGCTTGTCGCCTGAGGGAACTCGAAAGCGAACAGAGGGATGGCGCAGTGGCTTTTATCAATTGGCCATGGGTGCCAATTTACCTTTGGCTGTGGTACATCTCGACTACGCCAAAAAGCAGCTGAAGTTTGAAGGCTTCTTGAAACTGACTGGTGATGTAGAACTTGATTACGCGCGCATTCGAAAAATGTACGAAGGTGTAGAAGGTTTTCACAATGACAAAGTCGCCCCTATCCGACCTTTGCCCGCCAGAGAAAACAGCCAATAGACAACAAACAGAGTATTCAGAAAGACACAGCATGCAAGTTAGCCAAGCCCACAGCGTTCGGCAATACCTCATCCAGCTTCAAGCCGGAATTACCAAGTCTTTGCATGACTTAGATGGCACGCCTTTTGTGGTCGATGCTTGGAAAAAGCCAGAGGGCGAAATGCTGCAAGGCGACGGCATTACCCAAATTCTGGAAGGTGGGCCGGTATTTGAAAGAGCGGGCTGCGGCTTCTCACATGTGACCGGCCCAAAGCTGCCGCCTTCAGCGACGCAGCATCGACCAGAGTTGGCGGGTGCGCCTTTTGAAGCCATGGGCTTGTCTTTGGTCTTTCATCCACGCAACCCCTATGTGCCCACCGTTCACATGAATGTTCGAATGATTGTGGCGAAGCCCGAGGGTAAAGCGCCTGTGGCGTGGTTTGGCGGCGGCATGGACCTGACCCCTTATTACGGTTTTGAAGAAGATGCGGTGCACTTTCACCAAACCTGCAAAGACGCTGTTCAACCTTATGGCGCAGATCTACACCCACGCTTTAAAAAATGGTGTGATGAGTATTTCTTTTTAAAACACCGCAACGAAGCACGCGGCGTTGGCGGCATTTTTTACGATGACTTTTCAGAACTGGGTTTTGAAAAAGGATTCGCCATGATGCAAGATGTGGGCAATGGACTTTTAAAAGCCTACATGCCCCTCGTGATGCGCAGAAAAGATACGCCTTACGGCGAGCGCGAAAGAGATTTCCAACTTTATCGCCGTGGTCGTTATGTCGAATTCAATTTGGTCTGGGACCGAGGCACTCATTTCGGTTTGCAATCAGGAGGCCGCACTGAATCGATTTTGTTGTCCATGCCTTCTTTGGTGACATGGTCCTACAACAGAGTCGATGCGCCCGGTTCAGCAGAAGCTCAATTGGCCAGTCAATTTTTAAAACCAAGGGATTGGGTTTGACACCACAACGCATTGGCATTTTGGGCGGTGCATTTGATCCGCCGCACATTGCTCATGTGGCCATGGCCGAAGCTGCCATCGTTCAATTTCATTTGGACGAGTTGATTGTGGTGCCTACTGGAAAAGCTTGGCACAAACCGCGAGACTTAAGCAATGGTGAGCACAGGGCCGCCATGGCCAAGCTGGCTTTTAGTCACCTAAGGCAGGTCCGGGTGGATGAAATCGAGTTGCACCGAGAGGGCGCCAGTTACACCATCGACACCTTGCGAAGCCTTTCTGATCAGTATCCAGACGCCCAGTTCTTTTTATTCATCGGAGAAGATCAGGGCAAAGCCTTGGCAACATGGCATGAAATTGGAGAAATTGCCCAGCGAGCTATAATTTGCGTCGCTGAACGCGAGATGTCCGAATTCTCAGACTCCGACGCTCCCAGCCATGACATCCCCACTCAGGCCTTGAAATTGCCCAATTTGCCACACAGTGCAACGCAAGTTCGAGCACGGGTGGCCCAAGGGCAAGCCATTGACGCTCTGGTCCCACCGACCGTTGCGCTGTATATTCAAAGCCATCACCTCTACCAGCCTGCACGATGAACGAAACCTCTGCCAAAAAAGACACCCAAAAACTCCAGCGCATTGTTGTTGATGCATTGGAAGATGTGAAAGCACAAGAAATTGTGGTGTTCGACACAGAAGAGATGTCCGCTCTTTTTGAGCGGGTCATCATCGCGTCAGGTACTTCCAACCGTCAAACCAAAGCCTTGGCAGCCAGCGTGCGCGACAAGGTCAAAGAAGCTGGCTACGCCAAGCCCCGCATCGAGGGTGAAGACAACGGAGAGTGGATCATTGTCGATTGCGGCAGCGTTGTTGCGCACGTGATGCAGCCAACCATTCGTTCTTACTACAACCTTGAAGAAATTTGGGGCGACAAGCCGGTGCGTTTGAAGCTGGGTGCCCCCAAGCCTGCTGAACCTGTGCGCAAGCCCGTTGCCAAGAAGAAGGCCAATGTCAGTGCAGGACGCACGCCTACACGGCGTGATTCTGTGCCGGTGGGGCCCATGGGCTCGGAAGCGCTAAAGCCCACGCGCAAAGTGCCGGCTAAATCAAGCGGCAAACCTGCTGCTAAAACAGCCGGCAAAGCACCTGCCAAATCAAGCACCAAGCCTGTTTCAAAATCTGTCGTTAAACCTGCCAGTAAACTTGCAGCCAAGCCCAGCGCCAAACCAATATCCAAGGCAGCACCCAAGGCAGTATCCAAGTCCTCCGCCAAGGCCAAGCCTAAGGCCTGAGTTTCATGAAGCTGCTAATCGTGGCAGTGGGGCAACGCGTCCCCGATTGGGCGCAAACAGCGTGGGACGATTACGCCAAGCGCTTTCCCCCTGAGCTCAAAGTAGAGCTCAAGGCTGTGAAGACCGAGCCCCGCGGCTCTAAAACCTATGAAACCTTGGTCGCTGCAGAGCGTCAACGCATTGAAGCGGTCATTCCGCGCGGTACCCGAGTGGTGGTTTTAGACGAGCGCGGTACGTCATTGCGGACCACGGCGCTGGCACAGCGTTTAAAAGATTGGCAACTCGGCGGTGATGATGTTGCGCTCATTATTGGGGGGCCAGATGGTTTAGAGCCAGCCTTTAGAGATGCAGCACACGAACGCATTCGATTGTCCGATCTCACGCTGCCACACGCCATGGCCAGAGTCTTGCTCATCGAACAGTTGTATCGAGCTTGGTCGATCAATGCCAACCATCCTTACCACCGAGAATAAACTTGCAATGAAAGATTTCGTTTACCTGGCCTCGCAAAGTCCTAGACGCAAACAATTGCTCGAACAGATAGGCGTTCGATATGAGTTGTTGTTGGCCACGCCAGACGAAGATGCAGAATCACTAGAACGCGAAATACCAGGTGAAGCCCCTTTGACCTACGTGAAGCGCGTGACGCAATTGAAACTTGAAGCCGCCGTCAAACGCATGCAAGCGCGAGGCTTAAAACCTGCGCCGGTGTTGTGCGCTGACACCACTGTGGCCTTAGGCCGAGTGATCTTAGGCAAACCCGAAAATGAGCAAGATGCCATGCGAATTTTAAAAACTTTGTCTGGCCAAACTCACAGAGTCTTAACCGCCGTGGCTGTAGCTTCTGGCCGTCGGCGTGACTTGAGTGTGTCTGTTTCTAAAGTGACTTTTGCACCCATGAAGTTGTCAGAGATCAAAGCCTATGTTGCAAGTGGAGAGCCCTTTGGCAAAGCGGGTGCCTATGGTGTTCAAGGTATGGCCGCTGCTTATATTTCAGAAATTCAGGGCTCCTATACTGGCATCATGGGTTTGCCACTTTTTGAGACGGCAGAATTGTTGAAGAACATTTGAGGTGAGTTCTATGTCAAGAACACATGTGTTGACGACCGAAACCATTGAGAGCTATCAGAGCTTGGGTGCTGTTGTGTTGCGCGGTGTTTTCAACGCACAAGAAATTCAAACACTCGAACAAGGCATTGAACACAATCTGGCGCATTTAAGTCCTTTGGTACAAGTGGCCAGCCAGGCCGACGATCCTGGGCGCTTCATTGAAGACTTCTGTACCTGGCCCTCAAATCCAAGCTATCAAAGCATCTTATTGAATTCGACCTTGCCCCATTTGGCGGCGCAACTCATGCAGTCAAAAACCGTGCGGCTTTATCACGATCATTTGTTGGTCAAGGAGCCTGGCACGCAACAAGCAACACCTTGGCACCAAGATCAACCTTATTACAACGTGAGTGGTCGCCAAAACGTGAGTTTTTGGATTCCGGTCGATCCTGTGCCTTTGGCCAGCACGCTCAGGTTTGTAGCGCAATCGCATTTGGGAACCTGGTACATGCCTCGAACGTTTAGAGACCAACAAGCCAAATGGTTTCCAGAGGGAAGTTTGGCTGAGTTGCCATCAATTGAAGACAAGCCCGATGAATACAAGCAACTCGCGTGGGCCTTAGAGCCAGGCGATTGCGTGGCTTTTCAGATGTTGTCTCTGCATGCTTCTAGCGGTGTTGGACCTGAAAGAAGAAGGCGCGTGTTCTCTGCCAGATACTTGGGCGACGATGCACGCCATGCTGTGCGACGCTGGGTCACGTCGCCACCTTTTACCGACTTGGAAAAACGCTTGCCAGACGGTGCCGAAATGAACGACGCTTTGTTTCCTAAGGTTTGGGGTTAAAGCCCCAAGCAACACCGTCTCTTCGCGGATCTGCAGATCCGATCCAGCCATTGCCAGCGCGCTTTAAAAATCCCATGCCGCTGTTCATGGGCACGACTTCAACTTTTTGGCCCTTGGCCAGAAGGGCTTCGGCCAATTGGGCTGCTGAAGTTCCTTTTTCAAGTTGAACTCGATTGGGGAGGGCCGTTGATATGTGCCCTTGTGCCAGGGCTTCAAAGGGGCTTAATTGGTTGGCCAACATGCGAACCAAGTTGGCAGAAACATAGTCCACGATTTGTCCACCGCCAGCCGATCCGCCTAGCGTGACCAATTGACCTGCCTCGTCAAAAACCATGGTCGGCACCATGGAGGTGACAGGTCTTTTTCGGGGTTCCATTTTGTTGGGTGCTATTTCGCCTGGTTTGGGCGATGTGGTGAAGTTGGTCATGGCATTGTTCAACACATAACCTTGGACCAAGATGCGCGAACCAAAATTCAAATTGTTGGTGGTCGTCATGCTGACTGCGTTGCCTTGTGCGTCAACAACCGCCAATTGGCTTGTTGCATCGGAGCTAGGTGCTGCTGCGGCTTGTGCCATGGACTGCCCTGATGCCTCAGCCAACATGGCTTCTGGCTGTCCTGGGCCATAACTGGGCAGGGTGTTGGTTTGAATCAGGGCTGCGCGTTGTTTGACGTAAGCCGGACTGACCAAGGCCTTGGCAGGCACTTTGAAAAATGCAGGGTCTGCCACATAACGATGCCTGTCAACTTGCGCTAATTTGCCGGCCTCGGCAAAGGCATGCGCAAACTCGGGCTGATTAAAGTCAGTGCCCAAGCTGGATTTTTCCGCCAACATTTGCAGCACTTGAAGAACCACCACGCCGCCAAATGAAGGCGGTGCCATGACGCAAACTCTGTAACGCAGGTAGGGACCACACAGGGGTTCACGTTCTTCGACTGGGTAGCTTTTTAAATCTTCTTCGGTCATCAGAGACGGCTTGTAGCCCCTTTGAACGGCAGCCAAAAAATCTGTACTGGCACCATCAGCCCAAATTGCGGAGGGCCCTTTAAGGGCGATGCTTTGAAGCGTCTTGGCATAGTCGGGGTTGACAATGAGCGTGCCCACAGGCTTTACTTTTTGAGCATCGTCAAAATACAAAGCCAACATATCGGCGTGATCTTTGGCGGCTGTTGGCGCTGACAAAATTTGATGCATATAGGCCGGCATGGGAAAGCCCTTGCTGGCGGCCTCTATGGCCGGGACAAACAACGTTGGCCAGGTCAATTTGCCAAATTTAGCGTGCGCTTTGGCTAACAAGGGCAGGGTGCCTGGAACGCCTGCACTCCGGCCGCCACGGCCCATTGAGGCAGAGGGAAGTTGACTCCCATCTACATCGGTGGTGAGGGAGGCGGTCGTTTTTTGAGGAGAAATGGCAAGGCCATCTAGGCTGCTCAGTGATTTTTGAGCGGCATCCCAATGCATCAAGAAAGTGCCGCCACCTAAGCCAGACGATTGCGACTCAACCAGCCCCAGCATCAGTTGCGCTGCAATGGCTGCATCGATCGCAGAACCACCTTGCTGAAGCATTTTGAGTGCTGCCTCGGTGGCCATGGGGTGTGCTGTGGTCACAGCCACCTGAGCCGGCTTTTGGGTAATCTCAAAATAGGGGCTTTGAGCGAAAGCGGCGGTACTGAGCAGCGAAAAGATGAGGCAAAGCCTCTGACTAAGACGAGGGTGAGAGATGAAAGAACTTTGAAACATCATTTTTGAACGCGAAGCGCCTCTCTACAGAACCAGTGTATTTTGAAGCATCTGACATAGATCAGCCCGTCTCCGACCTGACTCAAGGCAAAATAGCGCTATGACCTTGAATGCGACTGAAACTACTTTTTTGACTGCAGCCTTTTACAAGTTTGTTGATCTGCCTGACTATGCAGATCGGCGTGCTGCCTTGCTGGCATTTTGCGAAGCGCACAACGTCAAGGGCTTGATATTGTTGGCGCGTGAAGGCATCAACAGCACGATTGCGGGTGTGCCAGAAGATGTGCATGCGGTGCTGGCCTACTTGCGACAAGATCCCAAGCTGGCCGACTTAGAGCACAAAGAGTCTGTTTCAAACAAAGCGCCTTTTCATCGCATGAAAGTTCGACTTAAAAAAGAAATTGTCACGCTGGGTGTCGATGGCATCAGCCCGACCAAGCGAGTGGGCCAGTACGTCAAACCAGAAGATTGGAACGATCTTATTTCTGCACCAGATGTGGTGGTGATCGACACGCGCAATGAATACGAGGTCGAAATTGGCAGTTTCAAAGGCGCCGTCGATCCACAGATACAAAGCTTTTCGCAACTGACTGAATGGGTCAAGCACGCGAAAGTCTTAGAGGCAAAAAATGGGCAGAAGCCACGAGTGGCCATGTTTTGCACTGGAGGTATCCGATGCGAAAAATCAACCTCTTTGATGTTGGAACATGGGTTCGAAGATGTCTATCATTTGCAAGGCGGCATTCTTAAATACCTAGAGCTTGTCCCCCCAGAGAAAAGCCTGTGGGAGGGTGAGTGTTTTGTGTTTGACGAGCGAGTCTCTGTGGGTCATGGCTTGACACCAGGCCCCCATGAGTTGTGCCGTGCTTGTCGTGAACCCTTGCCACCTGGCGCCAAAGCATCAGACATGTTTGAGTTGGGCGTCAGTTGCCCACGGTGTCATGATCACACCAGCGAGGTTCAAAAGAACAGCGCACGGGAACGACAAAAACAATGGGAAATTGCCAAGGCGCGCCATACCAATCACATTGGCACGCCACAACGCCAAGAAAGGGTGGCTGCCTTGTTACCAGTTGATGCACCTATTTTGTATTCTTTCCGACGCTGCCCGTACGCCATGCGCGCCAGATTGGCGTTGTTGTCAAGCGGCATACGCTGTGAAATTCGCGAAATTGCGTTGTCACAAAAACCCGCAAGCATGTTGGCAGTGTCGCCCAAAGGCACTGTGCCAGTTTTGGTTTTGAAGGACCAAGTGCTCGAAGAAAGTTTGGACATCCTTAACTGGGCTTTACAGCAAAGTGACCCACAGTCTTGGTCGACTGCAGGCACTGCCCTGCATGAAGATGCTATGGCGCTTGTGTATCAATGCGACAGCGAATTTAAGCACAACTTAGATCGCTACAAATACCCCAATCGCTACGACCTGCCCGACGGATTGGCAAACAGACAACAGGGTGCATTGTTCCTAAGCCAACTGAATGTCAAACTGAGCCAGACGGCATGTTTGATGGGCCCCGCTTGGTGTTGGGTTGACGCAGCCATTGCTCCCTTTGTACGGCAATTTGCCAGAACAGACCGAGCATGGTTTGATGCACAAGCGTGGCAGCCTTTGCAACATTGGCTGACAAGTTTTGAAGACTCAGACGCTTATGCAGAGGTAATGCACAAGTACAAAGTGTGGCACCCAGACGCTAAGCCTGTGTCTTACCCTGCCACGCCTTCAATGAATTGAACACACACTTCTACTTGGGTCACAGGCAACATGTGCCCACCGGTCACCAAGGTAATTTGCGCGCCAGGAATGCGAGAGGGCAAATCTTCGCCGTTCTGTTTGCAATCCAAAATTCGATCTTCCTTGGCAAACAGCACATGCACCGGTGTTTTCATGTTGGCGTAAGCCGCTTCAATAGCGGGCATGCTCCATGAAGCGTTTTGGATATCACTGGAGGCGGTGATAAAGGTTTGAGGTTTGAGTGACAAAATGCCGCCCCCGCGAATAGCAAAATCTGAGGGCGCTCTTTCGGGGCCGAAAACGACTTTCAATGTCAAAGCGATTCGAAGAAGTGTCCCAGGAATAGCCAATGTCCAGCCTAAGATTTTTCGGATCAGCGGAGAGGAAACTTCGAATACTTTAAATACTTCGGCCGTGGATTCTGGCAAATGCGTCAGAGGCGCAATCAAAGCCAAGGCCTTCACCCTTTCAGGGTGTCTTTGCGCAGCTGCCAATGAAATGGCGCCTCCCAAGGAATGACCGACAAAAACGGCAGACTCAATTTGCAAATGGTCTAGCAAGCTCACAATGGTATCGGCTTGTGCTTCTAAACTGGCATCGGCGTTGGATGAGCGCTTTGAATAACCGCAACCAGGGCGATCAACACAAATGACTCTGTGATTTTGGGCTAAGGGTGCCGCAACGCCATAGGTGAAGTTTTGAAGATTGCCGGCTAAACCATGGACCATGACAATGGCCGGTCCCTGTCCTTGATCGACATAGTGCAGGCGAGTAGACCCTAATTGGGCAAAGCTGCCGGCTGGCGGTAAAAGTTGTTCAGCCTTCTTGTTTGAAAAGGCAGCGAACAAAACCAATCCGACGAGGCTCATGAAGAGCAAAAACAAGATCCATAAAGCAAGCATGTGTTCCTCGAAAGGGGTTAACTGAAGCGCATGACACCATCATTCAAACGGCCGTATTTAATCAGAAAGATATCTTTCAGATAATTTTGATTCACTTGCCACGGCGCAATTTTGCCTTGCTTTGGAAGCACGTCGCGAGCGCGTTGGACATAGCCAGATGTGAATGATAAATAGTCTTGCTCTTCGACCTGGGCATCTCGAATTGGCACGGCTTTTCTATATCCTTTTTTGCGCATGTAATTCAACAGCCTGCAGGTATACACAGCGGTGAGGTCGGCTTTCAAAGTCCAAGAAGCGTTGGTATAACCAAATGTCATGATGGCATTGGGCAAGTCAGACAACCACATGCCTCTGTAAGCCATGGCCTGAGATGCCTTGAAGGGCTTGCCATCTACTTCAATTTGAATGTCGCCCAAAAGGTTCAAAGTTAAACCGGTGGCAGACACGATGATGTCTGCTTCAAGGGTTTTTCCGCTTTTCAATTCAATGCCATTTTCAGTGACGGCATGAATGGAGTCAGTGACCACACTGGCATTGCCGCTTCTGATTTGTTTGAACAGATCACCATCTGGCACCAGACACAGCCTTTGATCCCAAGGTTTGTAATCAGGCGAAAAATGCTTGGCTTGTTCATCTGAGCGCAATTGCTTGGCAGCCATCTTGACCAAGTAGCGTTTTACAAACTCCGGTTGGCTGCGCGCTAATTGATAGGACAGCATGCCTAAGCTGACATTTTTAGCGCGTGTAAATTGATAGGCCCATTTCGGAGGCAAGTACTTTTGCAAAGTCAAAGAGAAGTTGTCCTCTGCTGGCCTTGAGACGACATAAGTAGGGGAGCGCTGCAGCATGGTCACATGCGCTGCCGTCTTGGCCATTTCTGGCACCAAGGTGACGGCTGTAGCACCACTGCCAATGACCACCACTTTTTTCTGATCGTAATTTAACTTGGCTGGCCAAAATTGAGGGTGAACCCACTGACCTTTGAAGTTGGCTTGGCCTGGAAATTCGGGTTGATGGCCATTTTTATAACTGTAGTAGCCGCAGCACAGGTACAAAAATCTTGCTTTCAAAATGACCGGTTGATCATTTTGTTTTTGACGGGCCGTAATGGTCCAACAGGCTTCATCCGTTGACCATGTGGCATGCGTCACGGAATGGCCATGGCGAATGTGCGGTGTGATGCCGTTTTCATCGGCGGTCTTTTGAATGTATTGGCGAATGGTGCTGCCATCGGCAATCGACTTGTGATCCACCCAAGGTTTGAACGAATAACCCAAGGTGTACATGTCAGAGTCTGAACGAATGCCTGGATATCGAAACAAGTCCCATGTGCCGCCAATGGCGTCTCTTGATTCCAAAATGCACCAACTGGCTTGCGGACTGTGCATTTGCAAATGTTTGGCGGCACCAATGCCAGACAATCCGGCACCCACAATCAAGACATCAATGGGCGAATGATCGTTAACCGCGCTCTCTGATGCGGATTGAAGCGAAGCGTTCATTGTTTAAATGCCCAAACTTTCTAGAGTGACCAAACCTTTGGGCGTTTGTAGCGTGGCCAAGATGTTGGCAGGCCCCTCACTGACAGCAATGTGGCCTAAGGAAATGGCGTCATACGCTGCTTGAATTTTGTTTGCACTTGGATGCGAGACAGTCAAAGACTTGAGTGACACGCCTGAACGTGGCAAGTGATTGCGAGGATGCAAATGCATAGGATCGGCTGCCTCAGGCTTGCCCCATTGAATGAGCGTGGGCAGGGTGCCGTCAAAGAGCCTGTCGCCGTCTAGCCTGACCGTAATTTGCCATTGCAGCAGGCCTTTGGGCGTTTTGCGGCTGGCATGGATGACGGGCCCGCGATCAATGCCTTGGGCTTTCCATGCGTGACGTGCGTCTTGGATGTTGCTTGTATTGGCCACAAAATGAATGAGGCGAGGTGACTTGACCAACTCAGCTTGGAGTTGCGGGTTGTCTAAGTCAAACCAACGTGTAGGCGGCGGTTTTTTTTCAATCACGGCATCGGGGTTGATGGCAATGATTTCTAAATAGGCCACTGGAAAAGCGGGCGTGGCAATTTTAAACAGGCGGTTGTGTGTGCCGTATTTTTCATGCTCACCACCTGCAGCAGGTGTGATACCTAAGGTGGCCTCACACCATTCAACACCTTGTTGCAAACTGTGGGCTGCAACGACCAAATGGTCAATTTGGCTTTTCATCAAGCGGCTTCAAATTCGATTTGAACTTTCAATGATTGCGATTTGTCGCAAGCCAATTCAAAGGCTTCTACTGCTTTGTCCATGGGCAAGATACCCGTGATGACAGGTTTGCCATTGATCAGGCCTTCATTCAAGAACTGAACCGCTGTGGCAAATTCCGCATGGAAGCGAAACGTGCCGCGCAAATCAACTTCTTTGGCAACCAACTGCGTCATGGGCAAGCTCATGTCGCCGCCCATGCCCACCGTGACCAAGACGCCGCGCGGCACGATGACATCAAGGCCTGCTCGCAACGCAGGCTCGCTGCCTGAAGCTTCAAACACGGCGTCAAATTGGCCTTTGTCGGCTTTGTATTTGTCAAGCAACTCGGGCTGGGTTTTGAGATTGATGGTTTCGTCAGCGCCCATTTCTTTGGCGCATTTCAGGGGCAGGTCTGCAATGTCGGCGGCCACAATGCGGGCCGCACCGGCACGGCGTAAAGCCCCAATGAGCAGCGAGCCAATGGGGCCACAGCCTGTGACAAAAACTTGTTTGCCCAGCACGCCACCAGCGCGTTGAATGGCATGCAAGCCCACCGACAGAGGCTCGGCCAATGCGGCTTCTGAAAGACTAAGGTGCTTACCGATGGCGTGGGCCTGGTAGGCTTCAATGATGAGTTGCTCGGCAAAGGCGCCTTGAATGTGAGGGAAGGGCATGGCGCTGCCAAAGAAGCGCATGTTCAAACAATGATTTTGTTGACCCATTTGGCAGAAGCGGCAAGAGCCGCATGGGCGCGAAGGAGAAATGGCAATTCGCTGACCCACTGTGAGGTGTTTGACGTTCGCACCAAGCGCGCTGATCACGCCCGAAATTTCATGCCCGAGTGCCATCGGTTGTTTAATGCGCACAGTACCAAAACCACCGTGTTGGTAATAATGCAAATCAGAACCACAAATGCCCCCAAACGCAACGTTCACGCGAACTTGATCGGGACCCATGTCGGGCAGCTGAGTTGTTTCAATTCTTAAGTCTTTGGCAGAGTGGCAAATGAGCGCGCGCATGAAAAGTGCCTTTCAACGGAAAAGTTAGAGTGTAGCCGTGACGCCACCATCCACATAAAGGATGTGCCCATTGACAAACCGAGAGGCATCGCTGGCTAAAAAGACGGCTGCGCCGCCCAAATCTTCGACATCGCCCCAGCGCCGGCTAGGCGTGCGGCCTACCAGCCAAGTAGAAAACTGAGGATCGTCCACCAATTTTTGATTCAGCTCGGTTTTGAAATAGCCTGGGCCAATGCCATTGACGTTGATGCCAAATTGGCCCCAATCAATGGCCATGCCTTTGGTGAACATTTTGAGCGCGCCTTTGCTCGCGGTGTAGGGCGCAATGCCAGGGCGGCCCAGTTCGCTTTGAACAGAGCAGATGTTGATGATTTTGCCGTGGCCACGCGGAATCATTTTTTGCGCCACAGTTTTGCCAACGTAATAAACACTGTCTAGGTTGGTGCGCATCAGGGTGTGCCAATCTTCGTCCTTGTACTCATGCAGAGGACCGCGAATTTGCATACCGGCGTTGTTGATTAAAATTTCAATGGGGCCCTCATCGGCTTCAATTTTGTTCACAGCTGTCGCCACATCTTGGGCGTTGGTGACATCAAAAACCGATTGGCTGATCTTGAGGCCTTCAGCTTGAAGTAGGGAAGCCGCCGCTGCTACTTTCTCTGCATTGCGGCCATTGAGAACGACATGCGCGCCAGCTTCGCCCAGAGCACGTGCAAGGGCAAAGCCGATACCTGCCGATGAGCCGGTAATAAGGGCAAGCTTACCGTTCAGTTGAAATGATTGAAGTACAGTCATTTTTCAAAAAAATTAATCGGTGGGCAGCGCATATTCATCAGCGCTGAAAACAGTGTGAAATACAGTGCCATCGAACATGGCAATAAGGTCCTTAGAAACTTCCCGACTTTTGAGACGCACCTCTGAGGCCAAGGCAATTTCAATGGATTCACGAGTAGGGTAGCGCACGGAAAGCACCATGCCAAAGTGAGGATCTGCAACATCACTTTCAACTTGTCTCAGTACCCGCACTTCTTGCGCACCTGGGAAACGGGTCCACAAAGGCACGAGCTCTTTGCGAATGTAGTTGTTGAAGGCTTGCTCCATGCCAGGTTTGACATTGCCTTGAAAAAATGCGCATCGAATGAACATGTAAGTCCTAATGTTTGTGAAGAGAATGGGTTTGAACGAAAGAACTATTATGCTTAAGCGCATCCTCTTGGTAGGCGACTAACTTCGCCATGGCATTCTCCAAAAGATCCGATACAGCCTGGTTGATGCTTAAAGCGATGACATCACTTTCATCTGCACTGGGTTTTTCCAAGGTTTTCAGTTGACTGTCTAACAAGCCGGCTTGCATGTAATGGCCCTTGCGATCTTGCATGCGTTGCTTGATTAATTCAGGTTGGCCGTCTAAAAATAGAAAAATAACGGGGCCCGCTTGCTGCCGGATGCGATCTCTGTAAATGAGTTTGAGCGCCGAGCAAGACACAATGGCGCCCGCTTTGCCCTGAGGGTTTTGTTCTGAATTGGCAAGGTAGTTGGCAATGCGATCTAGCCAAGGCCAGCGGTCGGCATCTTCAAGGGCAATGCCGGTACTCATCTTGGCCACACTTTCCGGCAGGTGAAGTTCGTCGCCGTCTTTCATGGGCAAACCAAGGGCCACTGAAAGTCCTTCGGCCAGTGTTGATTTGCCGGATCCGGAAACACCCATCACGATGATGCGAAGTGGAGAATCTGCTTTGCGCATCAGATGTTGTTTAAATTCATGCGAGCCAATACACCTGCTCTGTCACAGCTTGATTTGAGATGATTTCGCGGCAAAGTGTGTTTTGCCGCGAAATTTAATTTCAGTCTGCCTTGGCACCAGAGGCTCTGACGATGGGGCCCCAGCGTTGAACTTCTGCTCTGTTCATATCGGCCATGGTTTCTGGGCTGCTGCCCATGATGATGTAGCCCAACTCGGTCATGCGTTTAACGAACTCGGGTGACTTGGTGCCTTTCACCGCTTCAGCGTTAAGTTTCATGACCACATCACGAGGTGTATTGGCTGGCACTGCCAAGCCAAACCACACGCCTGATTCATAACCCGCCACGCCTGCCTCTGCCATGGTGGGCAAATCGGGCAGCAAAGGATCGCGTTTGGAGCCGGTGGTGGCCAAAGCTTTGAGCTTGCCAGATTTGATGTGAGGAATGGCCGACGGGATGTTGTCAAACATCATCATGACTTGACCACCCAGAAGGTCCGTGACAGCGGGTGCACTGCCTTTGTAGGGGATGTGTGTGATGTTGACATTCGTCAAAGATTTGAACATCTCGCCAGACATGTGAATGCTGGTGCCACTGCCACTAGAAGCGTAATTCATGGCGCCTGGTTGTGCTTTGGCAAGCGCAACAACTTCTGAAACAGAGTTGGCTTTGATCGATGGGTGCAAAACCAGCACATTGTTCAAGGAAACCAAGGCTGATACAGGTATCAAGTCTTTATTGGGGTCAAAGGGCATCTTGGCGTAAAGCGCAGGATTGATGGCCTGAATGCCGCTGGTGGTCATGAAAATGGTATAGCCATCAGGGTTGGCGCGGGCCACTTCAGCACCGCCAATGTTGCCGCCTGCACCTGGTTTATTGTCAACCGTGACGGGTTGGCCTAAATTTTTTGCTAACTCTAGCGCAATCGCTCTGGAAGCAATATCGACAGCACCGCCTGGGGGGAAGGGGCAGACCAAGCGAATGGCTTTATTGGGAAAGGCTTGCGCCAATGCAGCGGGGGCGGACAGCAAGGCACTGGCCATGCCGACTGATAAAGTCAGAGCAGAAACCCATGAAAATGTTGGGCGTAACTTGAAAGATGCCATTTAAAACTCCTCAGGATCGAAATTGAGCCCCAAGCCTATTTGAATTTTTGGATTTTGAGCACAGGATATTCCCTTGATTCTGTGAGTGAAGTTCACAACAAAATAATTCAATTTCGCGGTTTAATAAGGATTCCATGGGTGTTTTCGAATGCCCCTTCGGACATCTCAATTCTTGAATCGAGTTTGCATGCCATATCTTCCTTCTCTGCTGCTGAATTTGGGCCACGCGCTTGACCATCTGTTTTTATTGATTTTTGCAACTGCTGTGAGTGCCATCGCCCAAGATTTTGGGGTTGCCGGTTGGGAGGACATGATGCCCTACACAGTGGGCGCCTTCATGATGTTTGGTTTTGCCTCGATTCCTGCTGGGCGCATGGGGGACCTGTGGGGGCGCAGACAAATGATGCTGGTGTTTTTTTTCGGCATGGGTCTCTCGGCCATTGCTGTCTCACTCACTCAAACCCCTCTTCAGATGGGTATTGCGCTGACTGTTTTAGGTATTTTTTCCGCCATTTATCACCCTGTTGGTATTCCCATGTTGGTCCAAAAAGCAGTTCGACCAGGGTTCGCCATTGGCATCAATGGTCTAGCAGGCAACTTGGGCATTGCCTTGGCGGCCCTTTCAACAGGATTTTTGGTGGCTTGGCAGGGATGGCGAGTTGCTTTCATCGTGCCGGGTTTGGTCTCTATTGTTTGCGGTTTTGTATTCGCTTGGGCAGCGCCCCATGAGTCGGATGCGCCTGCTAAAAAGAAATCCAATTCAGTCCAATTGCCCAAACATGTGGCATGGCGAACTTTCGCCGTCATGGTTGCAACGGCCACCACCACCAGCGTGCTCTTCAACATTACCACCAATGGCAATGCACAGTTGTTGGCCGAGCGCCTAGATGGCTTGGTGAACGACCCGGCTCGTTTGGGCATGCTGTTGGCTGGCGTTTATGCGGTGGCCTCGTTGGCGCAGTTGGTGGTCGGTAGTTTGCTCGATCGCTTTCCCATGAAGCCCTTGTTCTTTGGTGTCTTGCTTCTTCAAATTGTGGCTTTTGGGGTGGCGTCGCAAACCTCTGGTTGGATTTGGTATTTTGCAGCCATCGCTTACATGGTCATGGTTTTTGGTGCAATTCCATTCACCGACACCATGGTGGTTAGATACATTGACGATGCCATGCGCTCCCGCGTCAGCGGTACGCGCATTGCCATTTCGTTTGGTTTCAGCTCGATTGCGGTTTACTTGCTTGGGCCTGTGGTGAAGGTGGCCGGCTTTACGCAACTCATGGTGGCGCTGACCTGTGTGGCTGCGTTGGGCGCCATCATCGTTTTGTTCTTGCCTAACGAAGCGCAGATGAATGCCCACTTAAAGGGCGGCAGTGGCAACCACCTCTAAGCGCCATTTGGAAGAAGCCAAGTTGGCTTGAACAGTGGCTCTGGGTGGCGTGTGGCCGGGCACAACCCACTGATCCCAAACACGGTTCATGCCTTCAAAATCTTTCAAGTCCACTAAGAATATTTGAACCATCAGCAGCTTGCGCTTGTCGGTGCCAGCACGTTCCAGCAATCGATCAATGGCTTGCAAAACCTGAAGTGTTTGGCCTTCAATGTCTAAGTTCGGATCTTCAGGAATTTGCCCTGCCAAATAAACCACGCCATTGTGAATGGCCATCTCAGAAAGCCTGGCGCCCACATCAAACCGTTGAACCATATTCACTTCCTTAGGGTGTGTGTTGTGCCAAATAGGCAATGGCAGCAGCCATGCCGTTGGGGCCATAAGGAATTTTCTGAACCGTCATGGCCGCTTCAACGCCCGCAAGAGCACCCAAGATCATGGGTTCGTTCATATCGCCTAAATGACCAATTCGAAAGACGCGGCCAGCCAAGGGGCCTAAACCACCTGCAATGGCCACTTGAAATTTTTCGCGTGCTACGGTGCGAATGGCTTCTGGGTCAATGCCTTGAGCAACTTCAATGGCGGTGACCGAGGATGAGAAGCCTTCTGGATCTTGGCAGTGCAGTTTGATGGCCCCTGCTGTGGCCCAGCAAGAGACGGCAGCCCTAACCGCTGCGCCCAATCTGTGGTGACGTGCAAAAACCGCTGCCAGGCCCTCTTCTTTGAGCAAGCCCAAGGAAACCTCTAAACCTGCAAGGTGTGCCAGAGGTGGGGTGCCACAAAACTTGGCTGATTGGTTGTCGGTTTTTCGCTCTAACCAGCTCCAGTAGTAGCGAGGTTTGGCATGAGCCTTAGACCAAGCAAAAGCTTTGGCATTGACAGCCACAAAGCCAAGGCCAGGCGGCATCATCAAGCCTTTTTGAGAGCTGCCCAAACACACATCGGCACCCAGTGCATCCATGTCAAAAGGTGCTGCGCCCAAGGAAGCCACCACATCGACCACGTACAGTGCTGGGTGGCCTGTGCGGTTAATGGCGGCGCGAATGGCCTTGAGATCGCTGGTGATGCCGCTGGCGGTGTCGGTATGAACCACCATGACCGCTGAAATTTTGTGCGCTGTGTCTGCGCGAAGTGCGGCCTCAATGGCAGTCACATCTATTTGCTGACCCTCTGTATGAGGTGTTCTGATGACAGGCAAGCCTAAGCTGGTGGTTTGGAGGGCCCATTGGTCAGAGAAATGGCCAGAGCCGGCAATCAACAAGCTGTGTTGGTCAGAGCCTAAATTGGCCGATGCGGCTTCCCAAGCACCATGGCCATTGCTGGCATAAAAGAAGACATCGGAGGCCGGCGATCGAAGCAGCTCTTTCATGCCTTTTTCGCAAGCCGCAATGAGGGCGCCTACGCGAGGGTCTGACAAGTCAGTCATCGGCCTTTGCATGGCGTGCATGACTTCATCGGGGACATGGGTTGGCCCAGGTGAGTGCACAAATCGAATGCCAGGTAGCCGAGGAGTGATGGGAGAGCTCATGCTTTGTACTTTCATAGACAATGACAGTAGAGCATAAATTGAGTTTCAGCTTTCTGATCGAAGCGCTTGAGAAAAATTCAGGTACTTTTTAAAAAACACTAAACTACAAGCCAATCAATCTGGCTTCAGGAAGACACTTCATGCCCAACAAAATGCAGATCATCCCTGGCGCTTTGGCCCATTGGGGTTAATGGCGAATGGAATCCCGCAGAGCATGGGTGGTTGTCTGGGCGACCTTTGTCTGCTTGGCAGTCATTTTTGGCGTGTCCTATTCGTTTGCAGCGTTTTTTGAAAATTTTGCCAAGGAATTTGCAGCGCAGCGGGCCGATGTGTCATGGATTTTTGGTCTTTGCGGCTTGGTGTACTTCGTATTAGGTGCGGGTGGCGGCATGTTGGCCGATCGGTGGGGGCCTAGACTTGTCTGCATGACAGGTATGGTTTTCATCGCTCTGGGCTTGTTTTTGACCAGCTTGGCTCAAAGCTTAACGACCGTCTATCTCAGCTATGGTCTTTTGGTGGGATTGGGCATTGCCCTTGTTTACACCCCATCCATTGCCTGTGTTCAGCCCTGGTTTAACAAGCGCCGCGGTTTGGCGTCTGGTATTGCCAGCTCGGGTGTCGGTGCTGGCACACTCATTTTGCCGGTGGTCGTCAGCTACTTGTTGATAGAGATCAATTGGCGAGAAGCGCTTCAAATGATGTCGGCTGGCGTACTCTTGTTTGGATTGAGTGCTGGATTTCTATTAATGCGGGCCCCCAATCTGAACGGCAGCACAAGTGGCCAATTGCCTGGGCTGACTCTTTCGGCCGCTTTGAAAACGCCCTCATTTAAATGGCTCTATATGGGCACCTTGTTGGGCGCGCCGGTCATGTTTGTTCCTTTTGCGCACATCTCTGCGGCTGCCAGAGATGCTGGCGTGCCGGATGCACAAGCGGTGGGCCTCGTTGGCTTGATTGGCATTGGCAGTTTGGTTGGTCGTTTTGCAATTGGTTGGCTGGCCGATCGCTTGGGGCGAATCAAAACTCTCATGCTGATGCAAGGCTTGATGGGCTTGTCTTATTTGGTATGGGCCGGAGCACAAGACCAATTGATGTTTGCTTTGTTTGCCCTTTGGTTTGGGCTCAGTTATGGCAGCATTGTCTCTTTGCTGCCTGCCATCTGCATGGATCTGTTCGGGGGAAGGGCTGTTTCTGCCATCATTGGCACGCTTTACACAGGCGCAGCTTTGGGTAATTTGTTGGGGCCCGTGATGGCGGGGCAGGTTTTTGACATGACGCAAAGTTACGCGCTTGTCATCTGGATCACGCTTGGCATTTCAGCTATGGCGACCTACAGTTGCTGGCGTATCTTGAAGTACCCCAAGCTCTTTGAATAATAAGAAACGCTTGTGCGTGTTTTGAATAAAGTTTGACATGGAAATTAGTCAGTATTTGGTGATTGCCAGTTGTGCATCTGTGCTCATTGGCATGTCCAAGGGGGGCTTGCCCTTTGTGGCCATGATGTCTGTGCCCTTGCTTTCTTTGGTGATGTCACCCTTGAAGGCTGTCGTTCTTTTGTTGCCCGTCTACATCATTTCAGATGTTGTTAGCGTGTGGCTTTACCGAAGGAGTTTCAGTCTCATCAATTTGAAGATCTTGGTGCCAGCCAGTATGGTGGGTATTTTGATTGCGTGGTTCACGGCATCTATGATTTCAGACCTGACCATCAAGCTCATCATCGGCTTGGTAGGGGTGGGTTTTTGTTTGCAGACTTGGTTCAAGCGAGGTCAGGTTGAAAGTGCCTTGCCTGCATCGGTTCCCAAAGGTGCTTTTTGGGGGGCTGTGTCTGGCTTTACAAGTTTCATTGCCCATGCGGGAGGCCCCCCTTTTCAGGTTTACATGTTGCCTCAGAAATTACCCAAGGCAGAGTTTGCTGGGACGGCCACCATTTTGTTTGCCATCATCAATTTGGCCAAAATCGGCCCTTATCAAAATCTCAGTCCTTACAGTTGGGATGATTTGATGGAGGCGCTTGTCTTGGTGCCTTTTGCGCTTGTCGGCACTTTTTTGGGCGCTTATCTCACCCAACGAATTGCAGACGCGTGGTTTTTCAAATTGGTTCAAGGCGGACTCCTCTTGGTCTCTTTGAAACTCATCTCGGATGCAATCAGAGGTTAAGCCTATGTTTTTAAACAACTTATTTCTTACCTTGCTGTTTTAAAACTACTTGTTATCCAACTATTGGATTTATAACCATAAGTTGATAAACTAGACTTTGTATGAATAAAATCACACTTCGAGCTATTACGGCCTTTTCCAGAACGGACCTCAAAACCAGTGAGGGGTCTTTGTCTATCCGCGCAAGAGAGATCAACTACCTAGGTAAACAATACGTTGCGTTAGAGTCTGAGTCGTCTGAGGAATTGCTGGCGCTTTACCGCTGTATGAATCGTGGTGAATTAAAGCGATTGAAGCGTTGGCCAGCAGAGCTAACGGGCAAAAAGCCAGTGGCTCAAAACACGGTTGCAACTTCCAATGAGAAGAAAACCCCCGCCATTTTGGAGCTGTCGCCTCTCAAAGCAGGGCCTCAAGTTAAAAAGACCAAAAAGCCAGCAGCACGGGCAACTGCTGCCAATGTGAATCAAACGGATCTGTTTGAATCGTAAAAAAACCGCACCATGTGAGTGGTGCGGTTTTGGCACAAGGCACCTGCTAAAAAAGCAGGTGTGAGTGACTTCATTAAGCGTGGGCGGCTTTCAAAATCGCATTGAAAGTGCTGCTTGGGCACATCACCTTTTGCAGCAACTCGGTTGAGGGTTTGTAATAGCCACCAATTTCTACAGGTTTGCCCTGTACGGCTTTCAGTTCGTCCACAATTTTCTTTTCATTTTCAGTCAAAGATTTGGCCAAAGTTGAAAACTTGGCTTGTAAATCCTTGTCTTCCTTTTGAGCTGCAAGTTCTTGTGCCCAGTACATGGCCAAGTAGAACTGGCTGCCACGGTTGTCCAATTCGCCCGTTTTAGTCGATGGATTTTTGTTATTCGCCAACAAGGACCCAGTGGCAGCATCGAGTGCTTTGGCTAAGACTTTGGCTTTCTGATTGCCAGTTTTTATTCCCAAATCTTCTAAAGAAGCTGCCAGGGCCAAAAATTCACCCAGTGAGTCCCAACGCAGGTGGTTTTCTTCTACCAACTGCTTGACATGCTTAGGCGCAGAACCACCTGCACCTGTTTCGTACATGCCGCCACCCGCCATGAGCGGTACGATGGACAGCATTTTGGCGCTGGTGCCTAACTCCATGATGGGGAACAAGTCGGTAAGGTAGTCGCGCAAGATATTGCCAGTGACAGAGATGGTGTCCAAGCCGCGGATCACGCGTTCAAGCGTGTAGCGCATGGCGCGAACTTGAGACATGATTTGAATGTCCAGGCCCTTGGTGTCGTGGTCTTTTAAGTAGGTTTCGACTTTCTTGATCATTTCTGCTTCATGAGGGCGATAAGGATCAAGCCAGAACAAAGCAGGTGTGCCAGAGTTGCGAGCACGTGTGACGGCCAACTTGACCCAATCGCGAATGGGTGCATCTTTCACTTGGCACATGCGCCAGATGTCGCCCGTTTCAACGTTTTGTGACAACAAGACTTCGCCTGTGGCGATGTCCACAATGTTGGCAATGCCGTCTTCTGCAATTTCAAATGTCTTGTCGTGCGAGCCGTATTCCTCAGCTTGCTGGGCCATCAAGCCAACGTTGGGCACTGTGCCCATGGTGCGAGGATCGAAGTTGCCGTTGGTTTTGCAGAAATTAATGACCTCTTGGTAGATGCGGGCAAATGTGGACTCGGGAATAACCGCTTTGGTGTCCTTGGGTTTGCCGTCAGCACCCCACATCTTGCCGCCAATGCGAATCATGGCGGGCATGGAGGCGTCTACGATCACATCGTTGGGTGCGTGCAAGTTGGTGATGCCTTTGGCGGAATCCACCATGGCCAAATCGGGGCGGTGCTCGTGGCAAGCGTGCAGGTCGCGAATGATTTCGTCATGCAAAGAATGGGGCAAGGATTCAATCTTTTCATAAAGATCGACCATGCCGTTGTTGACATTGATACCCAACTCATCAAACAACTTGCCATGCTTCTCAAAGGCTTCTTTGTAGAAGATTCTGACAGCGTGTCCAAACACGATGGGGTGTGACACTTTCATCATGGTGGCCTTGACGTGCAAGGAGAACATCACGCCAGATTTGCGGGCATCTTCCATCTGCTCTTCGTAAAACTCGCACAGCGCTTTTTTACTCATGAACATGCTGTCGACTATTTCGGCAGCCTGCAAAGAGACCTTGGCTTTCAAGACGACCGCCTTGCCAGATTTGGTGATGAGTTCCATGCGGACATCGCGTGCTTTGTCCAGTGTCATGGATTTCTCGCCATGGTAGAAGTCGCCGTGTTTCATGTGCGCAACGTGCGAGCGTGAGGCCATGCTCCATTCGCCCATGCTGTGCGGGTTTTTTCTAGCGAAATTCTTCACAGCCAGCGGGGCGCGGCGGTCTGAGTTGCCTTCACGCAAAACAGGATTGACGGCACTCCCTAAACATTTGGAGTATCTAGCGCTGATGGCTTTATCAGCATCTGTTTTAGGATCTTCAGGGTAATCAGGAACCTTGAATCCTTGGGATTGAAGTTCTTTGATCACGCCTGCCAACTGGTGCACAGAAGCGCTGATGTTGGGCAATTTGATGATGTTGGTTTCTGGGAGCAGTGTGCGCTTGCCCAAATCTGCCAGGTTGTCTGCGACCCTTTGTTCGGGTGTCAGGTATTCTGGAAATTCGCCTAAAACTCGGCCAGCAACAGAAATGTCGCTGGTTTCAATTTCGATGTCAGCTGGCTGAGTGAAGGTCTGAATGATTGGTAAAAAGGCTGCTGTTGCCAAGTAGGGAGCCTCGTCGGTCAGGGTGTAAATAATCTTGGATTTTTGGTTGGCCATTTTCGTCCTCGTTTTTATAACTGCATGAGAGATTGATGCATGACGTATTAGATCTTAAAAGTAGCCCCTGACAGCCCGCTAATGGGGCTGTCGTGATAAAAAATGAGATCAAATTTCGCAATACGAAATAAATTAAGACTCAATTCAAATATCAGCTATTAACCGCTTTGGCGCACTTTTGAGCCTGCCAGTGTCGAGTGCTTTCAGCGCTGAGCTCTTGGGGTTGCATTGAGAACTTTGGCAAGTTCATCTTTCCACCATCTGGCTTGACCGGTCGTGCCGTGCCCTGAAGTTTGCTCGCTTGCTGGGATTAAAAACAGAGAGGCATTTGCAAGGGATTTCATGGATTTCTCCATGATGCCCAATTCAGGAGGATTTCTTTCGTCGTCAGCTGAGTTGATGGCCAGGACTCGCGCTTTGATTTTGTCTAGTTGACTTGAGGGGTTGTAGTCTTTAGAAGACGCCCATTGGTACATGATGTCATTGGTATCGCCAGTGAAGGGACCTTTCAATCTTTGATCGAGAAGTGCATCTGAAGCGGCGCGTGTGGGCGCTTGTTTTTGAATTGCTTGGTTTCCGCCATTGGTTGCAGTGGCATAAAAAGCTGTTGCAAACAGGGCGCTTTTAGGTTGCTGGACATAGTTTCCGCCCATCCACTCTGGGTCGTTTCGGATTGAGTCGATGATGAGTCTTCGCATCATCCAATTTCGGCCTGACATCTCTGTTGGCATGGACGCCATGGGTACCAACAAATCCATGAAATCAGGATAAAGAATGCCCCAAAGCCAGGTCTGCATGCCACCCATAGAATTTCCTAGAACCAGCCGAAGGTGTTTGACACCGAGACCTTCTTTGACCAGCATGTGTTGAGCCCTCACCATGTCGGTGTAGTTGTACTCAGGAAACTTAGCTCGCATACCGTCTGAGGGCTTTGATGAAAGTCCAGTTCCCAACGCATCAGGAATGATGACGTAGAACTTTTGCGCATCAAGAACTTGGCCAGGCCCAAACAATTGTCCGCCAAATGCTGGATTGAGCATGCCTTTGCTGTTGCCTGCTGTCCCGTGAAGAATCAAAACGGCCTCGTTTTGAGGGCTTCCCAGTGTCGTATATCCAAGCTTCAAACTTGGCATGGTTTGCCCATTTTGAAACTGAAAGTTTTGGGTTTCCCAAACGCCTGATTTTTGTGCATTGAAGTTTTGTGCTGACGCACTGAATGCCAAATGGCTTAAAAGGCAGAGGCCAAATAGTTTGGCAATTGTTAAAAGTCTGTTCATGATTGGATTCCTAGAAAGTAACCTCCACACCCTAAGTAATTGCAAAGGGCTTACCTACAGTAATTACCCTCTCTAGCAATTGAGTCTTGGAAGGTAAATTAGCCTTTTAATTTGGGAGTTTTGCATGTTTTTATTTAAAAAAATGAGTCTTCTAATGGCCTGTTTGTTAGTGACCTCTGTACATGCAAGAGTCACCAAAATTCAAATTGATCAAATTCAACAGTTTCCCAGCGACAGCAGCGGTGGCGTCGCTACTGAACAGATTGCAGGGCGCGCATTTGGCGAGTTGGATCCAAGGCTTATCCAAAATTCTGTGATCAATGACATTCAATTTGTGAAAGATGCCGATGGGAAGGTTCGGTATGTCGCAACTTTCGTCATTACCAAACCCGTCAATTCTTCACAGGCAAGTGGACTCATGTGGCATGAGGTACCCAATCGAGGTTTGCGTCGTCCTAATGTGCCAGCTGAACGCAAAAATGGTGATATTGATCTTGTCAGTGCTTGGCAGGGCGATAACTCTGGCGCTACAACGGTTCGAGCAACAGCTGAAGTCGATAAATCGCACTGGCTCAAACTGCCCATAGCGCGTCAAGCCGACGGCACTCCCTTTCAGGGAGATGTGTTTGGGCGAATTGTGAACAGGTCTGGCATGAATTCACAGCCATTGATTGTCCAATCCAATCCTTTGCCATACAAACCAATGACCTTAGAGACCCAAAAGGCTCGTCTTGTTTCGCGAGTTGCGGAGTCTACAAGGGGAGAGGTTATTGGAGAAAATGAAATACCTTCTACCGAATGGGCTTGGGCTAAATGTGATGCAAGCAAGCCTTTTCCTGGTACGCCTGACCCAACTCATATCTGTTTGAAATCAGGCTTCGATTCAAGTAAGTTATATCAAGTGGTGTACCGATCGGCAGAGCCCTATGCCCTGGGTATTGGTTTTGCTGCTTGGCGAGATGTAGGTCATTTTTTCAAAACAGCCAAAGCAGATGATTCAGGAACGGTCAATCCCATTGCTGGATTAATTTCTCACAGCATTGGCCGCGGTGTTTCCCAATCTGGCAACTTTCTCAGGGGCTGGTTGCACATGGGTTTCAATCAAGCAGAATCTGGTGTGCAAGTTCATGACGGACTGTGGCCCATCATTGCAGGCCGCCGAATTGCATTGAACTTTAGATGGGCTCAGCCAGATGGTGTTTTGGAGTTGTACCAAGCTGGTAGTGAAGGTCCGCAATGGTGGCTGCCTCACCCCGATAAAGAGAGAGGTGTGGCTTCCGTTGGATTGCTCGACAGATGTCTTGCCTCTAAAACATGTCCCAAGGTGATTGAGCATTTTGGATCTGCTGAAGTTTGGGCGCTTAAACTCACGCCTGAGTGGATTGGCACCGATGCGCAGCAGGACTTGCCTTTGCCTGCCAATGTGAAGCGCTATTACATTGCGAGCTCAACCCATGGCGGTGGCGCTGGTGGATTTAACACCAGCTTGCCGGACGTTGGTTTACCCAAAACAGGCGCGATGTGCCCAGGTAACAATTTTGGCACTGCCGTATTGCCTGCCAATCCTGTGCCGCATACTGAAACAGTGAATGCGCTAAGGGTTCACTTCAGAAGTTGGGTCATGAAAGGTATAGAGCCACCACCAAGTCAATGGCCAAAGCTGTCAGATAAGAACTTGGTTGCAGCCAACAAATACGATTTGGGTTTCCCAAGCTTGCCGCAACTGCGTCCCACAATCCCTGAGCCTGATTTCATCATGCCCGTTCTTCACTATGACTGGGGACCTGAATTTGTGGCGGCGGATGGCTCGGGTATAGCCAGCAAGGCGCCTCCTCCCATTCAAAAAGTACTTCCCATGTTTGCGCCGAAAGTGAATTCTGACGGCAATGAGCTTGGCGGTGTGCCCGTAGTCTTGCTTGAAGCCCCGTTGGGAACCTATTTGGGTTGGAATGTCACTGCCGGTGGGGCTCGTCCTTTTCATCAAGGTCAAATTTGCAATTACGTTGGCGGTATGATTCCATTTGCTAAAACACTTGAAGATCGCAAAGCATCTGGCGATCCAAGGCCTTCATTGCAGGAGCGTTATGGAAACCATGCTGGGTATGTAAGGGCTGTTGAAAAAGCTGTCGAGCGTGTTCAAAAATCGGGTTTTCTTCT
>Ga0315899_10000817_pt1 | contig 36847 bp, 27 predicted proteins | sample LakEriMetagenome_2_FD_203518 | JGI IMG/M metagenome (GOLD analysis project Ga0315899, IMG submission 203518) | Freshwater fungal communities from buoy surface, Lake Erie, Ohio, United States - Buoy 4 MA112 | ecosystem: Environmental > Aquatic > Freshwater > Lake | place: USA: Lake Erie, Ohio...
TACGGAGTAGAGGGTGGTTTTTCTGAATCATTTGAGCTCGCTGGAATCGTCTTTTCCAGCTGCTCAGGAGTGCTTTTCGGAAGTCGGCCTGCGTCACGTAGCGCACGAGTAAGAATCATTTCGATTTGTGCATTGGCGCTTCGTAGCTCATCATCTGCCCAGCGTCGTATTGAATCTAAGACTTCGGGCGAAAGTCGAAGAAGAAAGGAGTCGCGTTTGGCCATAATACTACCCAGGTTTTGATTGGGTTTTATGTTGGAATGGGTTGCGGGCACGCAGGTCGCAGGTTGAGGGTCAAAAACCGTGGGCTAGCGCCCTGCGGTTGATTGAACCGTGGGCTAGCGCCCTGCGGTTGATTGAACCGTGGGCTAGCGCCCTGCGGTTGATTGAACCGTGGGCTAGCGCCCTGCGGTTGATTGAACCGTGGGCTAGCGCCCTGCGGCTGATTGAACCGTGGGCTAGCGCCCTGCGGCTGATTGAACCGTGGGCTAGCGCCCTGCGGCTGATAAATGAACAAGTCCGGTGAAGGTAGGTTGAGTTTGGAATAGGCACCTAACCAGATGGGTTAGGTGCACGGACTTGTTGAGATGGTTAGTTATAAAGCGATCCTGTGTTGACAACTGGCTGGGCGTGTCGGTCGGAGCACAAGACCACTAACAAGTTGGAAACCATGGCCGCCTTGCGTTCGTCGTCGAGGTCGACAATGTTGTCCTCTTTCAGGTGCTCGAGGGCCATTTTCACCATCCCAACGGCACCTTCGACGATCTTTGAGCGTGCAGCGATAATCGCGGTTGCTTGTTGTCTTTGCAGCATGGCTGCTGCAATCTCCGGTGCGTACGCCAGGTGGCTAATTCGAGCTTCGACGACTTCGACGCCAGCTTTGTCGAGACGGTCCTGTATATCAGTCTTAAGGTGCTCGCTGACTTCTTCAGGGCTGCCTCGCAGTGATATTTCGTTATCGTGGCTATCGTAGGGGTGTCTTGAGGCGAGGACTCGCAGGGCCGCTTCGCTTTGAACACTTACGTAGTCTTCGTAGTCGTCCACTTCGAACATTGCCTCTGCCGTATTGACCACTTTCCATACGACGACTGCAGTGATGTCGATTGGGTTACCGTCCCGGTCGTTGACTTTCGAAGGTCTGCCCGATGTTCGCGTTTTCGCTTGAATGATCGCTCCAGCTTCGTTTTTCTTTTCGCCTAGAGTTGTGGATCCTGTTTCGAAGTTGCGAATGCGCAGCGATACCTTTTTCTTCGAGTAAAAAGGGTTGACCCAGTAGAAACCCGATTCCTTGACGGTACCTATGTAGTTACCGAATAACAAAAGCACCCGAGCCTCGTTCGGCTGAATTGCGATAAATCCAAAGAAGGTAAAGAAGCATACGACACCCAGTCCGATGGCGAGAACAACCAAAATCGGTCCAGCAATGTTCGAACCCGATGCGAGCGTTACACCTCCCACAAAAAGCCCTATCGCAAGTAAGCTGCCGATTAATGATGCCGCAAGCATCCCCCAACCGACCGAGGGAGTAATTAGCTTTTCTAACGTTGACTCTTTCATCTGACTAACCTCTGAGATCTATCAATGTGATATCACTACGATATCTTAACGATAGCTTTCGGCAAGGAAAAAGATGGGATCGGGCGCTGGTTTTTGTCGTTTTTTTAAATGCTGTCAATAATCTGGGGGATTTGGGGGAAGTAAAAGGAACGTAATGCACTTTACCGAGTTACACTTGGGTTTTGGTCGCAAACCGCCCTTTGTGTTTCCCCATTGCATCTCGTGCGTCATCCATGGAATTGTTAGGGAAAAAGCTGTTGTCATTCGTCGCGTCGACTTGCCTGATTGGTTCCGGCGCGGAGTGTGTATTTTCGCAGGATGAAGATTTCTTTGGGGGTAATGCAGGCGCCGGTAATGCTCCCGTTGTGGATAGCGACGCAATCCAGTCCGATCGGATGCTGCGCACGGCGATTTTAAGCGAAGCCGATCCTGTTGTTAAATCGTTGCTCATCGATCCGCCATCGACACCACAGCAGTTTGGAAAAGCAATCAAGTTGATGGTGCGCATCAATCGGTATGACGAGGTTAGTCGTTGGTTGCGATCTATTGAAAAGTTACAGATCGATGAACCGACCGCGGTTGCTCTCGTCGACTCGGCCGGCCCGCGAACGTTTACCATTTTGGCAGAGACCCAATCCCTTGAGATTAGTCCAACGGGAAAGGAATTGGCGAAGAAGATTGTCGCATTGGCCAGTGGAGCCAAGATGAATCCGGCAACCTTAGCCCAGTATGCGGATCAAATGCGAAGCCCCGATCATGCAACGCGTTTGGCGGGCTATCGAGGAATTGCGTCTGCGGGTAGAGCTGGCATACAAGAATTTTTAGCGAATGTTATGGCACCCGCCGCTCCGATGCCGACCCCGATTATGTGCGAAGCTCTATCGAAGCTAGATCAGCCAGCATGGGATGCATGGAATGAGGCTATTCGTACAACGCACGCAGACGCGCAACTCAACCTTGCAATCCTAGCTTATGGCTCGCGAGACCCTAAGTTTCTCGTGCCGCTCTCCTCGGTAATCAATGCTGCCGACTCGGCCGATGAAGCGTGGAAGCCGCTTCGCGATGCTTGGACCAGTTCTGCTAAATCAACTGATGGGGCGATTCTTGGGCAATCTGTCGCGGACATGAAAAGTACATTAGCGCTTCATCGTCGCATACGCTTTGCAAACGATGCCGAAATAGGCCTGCAATGGAAGCTTGCAGAAGATGGGCGTTCTCTCCAATTGGTTGATGGTCGACCTGCTAACGTTGTTTTTCAAAGGCTTCAGACCTGTGCCAGTACGGTGCTTCGTGCGTCGAATTCCGCAAACCGTGATAGTGCGTTGGCTTACGCAATTTTGTGCGAATCGATCTCGACTCAGCAGTCCTTTTTGGAGCTTCAGAGTCTTATTGCGAAGTTCAAAGAGGATCAATCCTTTTTCTGTTTCGCGATGGACGTCGCGGAGGAGAATGATTTGGGTAATGCTCAAGCCGCCATCTTGGAGGAGTACAAGCGATTTTTGGTTCCTTTGTCCTCGGACGTAAAGGAACGGCTGGTTCGTTCATTGGATTCCGGATTTCGCGTTGTGCGTTTCCGAGCTGCCGCTCTTCTCATGGACTACATGTTGAGCTTGCCCGAAGATCTGGCGAGAACCAGTTTGCAAGGTCGCAGCAAGCTCGATCGCGTCGCAAAAGAATTACGAGCTGCGAAGACCAAGCCGGTGGCATTTGTTGTCGGAAGCAGCTCGTCACTTAGGAGTCATACTAAAGCCCTTCTCGATGCACAGAACTATTCCGTTCAGGAGTATGGATCCGCCACGGAAGTCATCTCGGCCGCCAAGCAAGGCGTTGCTCCGGACAAGATTTTTGTGGTGTCGAGTGTATTCGAAGTAAGTTTGGCTCAGCTGGTTCAAAGATTGCGAGCAATACCTGTTACATCACGTGCCCCCATCCTGATGTTATCAGATCGTTTGAATCAATCAGAGATAGACTTGTTATCCAGCGATGGCCGCGTTGTATTGGGAAGTGTGCCACCTGACGCGCCCGGACTTCTACAGTTGGTTAACAAACTCGCGGTGATCGAATTCCAGACCCCTTCACTTGTCTTCTCAGACCGAATTGTTTGGGCGGAAAAAGCAGAGCAGTATCTCGCGACCTTTGGGTCCAATTAATCAGGTCCATTGCTCTTTGCCAGTGGTCTGTTACTCGACCACTAATGTAAATGGTCCCGTGTAAAAGTGGGTTCCGTAGTCGCGAGGTGCGGTTTCTTTTGTAAGAGCCTCGATTCGTGTATTGGCAGCGGCGATGGCGGCTTCTAATGCGGGTTTTTCCGGACTCGATTCGAATGCCGATAGTTTGGCAGCGAGGCGATCGCGATATGCCGTATGCCGGCTCAGACTCTCGGGATGAAGCGGCATCTTCCATACCATCTCGGCTAGAAAACAAATGGAGTAAGTTCCGGGAGGTGTGTCGGCGGCGGTTACAATCTCTCGCTCCGTCGTTGCGGCATTGGGGGCGATCTCCCACTCAGTGAGTGTTGCCTTGGGGGGAAGATTCTGCGGTCGCATGATGGCTTTGGCTTCACCGCCGGTTCGCCGAGTAACCGTCATCGGAAGAACAAATTTTTCGCCTGCTTTGATTTTTACGACGTCCGTTTGCGTGATTGCGATCGTAACAGGTGCTGATTCTTCCTTAAGGCTTAGCCATAAGGTGTCGCATAATCTGGATTGAATCGGTCCACGCTCGGCTGTTGGATTCTGCCATACAGTGGCAAAGGGAACGGTTTGTTCCAGCACTTGGTCTCCCTGCTTGCCGCTCGCAACGATACGTAGGGGCCCTTCCCACGCCATTGCTTGTTCAGTAGCCGTGAGAACCAAATCGACTTCGTTTTGCGATGGCTGGATGACAGCCTGCGGACTGCTCACACCCTCAGGCAGGCCTGTGACCTGTAATGATATCGGACCGGAGAAGCCAGCTTGTCGGCTTACCATCACGTGAATCGGAAACGTACCATTTCTTTGCAGGTAGGCGCCATTTCCGCGAGATTGTAGAGGATTATTGGTCCATGCACTCAAGTGCGCGACGCAATGAAATCGGGCTTGAGGCGGCGCGATACGCAACGTCGCTATCTGATCGGATACATCGACGCGTGTCTGTAAATTCTGAACAAGCAAATACACTGTTCCTCCGGTCGATTCGGGAACGTTTATGATGGCATGAGGGTCCAGGTTACCTATTCCAATTCCTTTGGAGCCAATCGGTGGCGAGTCCTCGATGACTTGCATCTGTCCTTCTAGTTTTCCATCCTTCTGAGACTGGAACACTACAACGCGATAGTCTGTAGGTTGACCAATCGTATTCGATAGGATTTGGCATTCGAGTGGCGCGCCGACGGTTGCAGTCACCTTGGCGACAAAAGACTTGCCCGATGGGAATCGTATTTCCGATGGCGATGCTACCTCTATCAATTCCGAAGCCCCACCTGACGGTGACATAACATCAACCGCATTTAGAACTGGTAGTCCGGTAGCGATGGCGGCGGATGCTGGCTTGGTTAAGCTCGGTGAAAAAACATTTGGGTTTGGACTTTTGTTAACCGTGAGCAAGTATTGGAAAGGTTGCCCGCCACGATAAAGCTCATCATGGATTTCCAGGCTCAGATCGCTTGCGGAATCTAATAGCTCACTGGGGACGTTTTCCAAGAAGATTCGTGCAGGTAAATTTCCTATACATCTTGAGGAAGCAATCGTTCTCCGCTCAGACACCTTGAGCGACATCTTGATTAAGGCCGGGGAATCAACGCTGCGGGTGCACGCAAGAATTTGAGGACGAGGTTGCCCCGAAGCGTACGATTTAGGCAGGCGAAACTTCTGTTTGTTCAAGGGTGCCGTTTGTCCCAGATAAATGGTTCCTTCTTTTAACTCGATCAACTCAGAGGGGTTTGCAGGCAACAGTTCGATGGGTTCTTCGCATACTACGATTGGCCGAGGATTCGCGCTGCCATACCTGCCAATTGCAATGGCTTGGTAGACTCCGGAGGGGACGTCGGGAGCGACATGAAACCGAAAGTGTCCAAATCGTTTTTGAGGTTGATCGTCAAAGGGCAGAGTCGGATCCATGAGTAGTTCCGCGCGTATACCCGGGTGATTGATCTGTATTTGATCGACATCTTGAATATTGATCCCCATCACCTGGAGGTCTTGTGAGGTGCCTCGCTGCACGATAGGCGGATAAATGGTGTCAACCGAGATAGCTTGAGGTTGAGCCAAAGAGAGCGACGTGAAAGTGTGATACAATAGGCCCAACAGAATGGCTTTAACGCATGCAGCCTGAAAGGCAACCTGAGGAGAGGTCATGGAGGGGGGATTTAGGTAGGGGAAAATGTAGGAAGGAAAGAGGCGTGAACTTCGTTGAGAGTACGCCGCCTCTTAGCACATTATAGCTAGAACGAGGTGATTATGGGGATTTGGAGGAACAACTCCGTTAGCGTGCTCCGTAATCCGTTCATCATAAAGAGGTTAGCCGTGCGCGGCGACGCAGAGAGGGTAGCCGTCGGTGAAAGCGAGAATGACTCGCGCGAAACGTGCCGAGTTAGGATGGTCACCGTAGGCCGCTGCCCCTACGGTCAAACGAGCATGGGAGCGTCGCGGGTTTTAATTCTGGGCGATCACAGGTCTTTAGGTCCTTACGCTTCGAAATTCAGCGACGTTTCCGTTGCTGCACTGTCAAAGCTAGACAAAAACTTTGGGGCGGGAGGGGCACCTCGGTCTGCGCTTTCCTGGCGGACGAACATAGCCCAGGTTTCCATTTCGATCTCGAGGATCTCCGTTACGTTCTGCAAGGCTTCCACGTCCCGCTCAATCATGACGGCAACAACCAGTTTGGAAAGAAAAACGTAGAGATCGGACGTGATTTGCGCTAGTTCGTGCTTGGGATCGACTACACCAGAGAGAAGTTCGGTGACGATATCCTGAATTCGAATTACCCATTGGTCGGCGTCGTTGTGACGATTCTCTTTCCATAGGTCATTGACGACCAAACAGAGGCCATGTGCCTTTTGCAGGAGCAAAAAACGGAGCTTTGCAGGGGATGCGGATTCGATTTCTTGAAGTAGGAAAGCTTCTCGTGGGTCCATTTGTTCTCTCAAACAGGCGGGAGTGAAGGGAAGGCCTTACTCACGGGATGTCAAATCGGCACACTCTCTGTAAACGCGTTATCGATGTGGCTGATTTTTAAGGCTTGTTCGATGATCGCCCCTTACAATCGATACAACTGCTCCTAACGGAAACTTTATTTGCTGCCAGATGCAGTAACGGAAACGACGGGGGGGCGGCCCGCCGCTGTTAAGTGCTGCGGGTCGGGTGGACGGAATTCTATCTTTTAGAAACCTCGGTTTACTGGTCTATTACGAAAAACAGAACGTCTCCGCTTTCCACTTTAATCTTTCTTTTATGGCCTACCAACTTACCAAGCTTACCTCGCTCGACGGAGTCACTGGCTTCCGAACGCATGTGCAGTCATTGGGACTGGAGATCGGAATCGATGAAGTGCTATCGAGTGGGGAAAACAACCCTCTCTTGCAACCGATTTCCTTCACCTGGAGAGGTGACGAGAAATGGATCGGAAATCGGTTCGCCATACAGCCTATGGAAGGTTGGGATGGTACCGCTTCTGGAGGTGTTACCCCACCAATGATCCGCCGTTGGCGACGGTTCGGCGAAAGCGGCGCCAAGTTGATTTGGGGTGGAGAGGCGATGGCGGTAAGGCCAGACGGGCGTGCCAATCCGAATCAACTAATCTTAAACGAAGAAAACGTTTGTGATATCGCTCGATTGAGGCAGGAGCTAGTCCAGTCACACTCCAATGTTGTGGGAGATACCAACGGCTTATTGATTGGATTTCAGCTAACACATTCGGGGAGGTTCTGTCGACCGAATGATAAGAAACGATGGGAGCCACGAGTGGCTTATCGCCACCCGTTACTCGACAAAAAGTTCGATGTTATATCCGACTCGCAAGTTTGGACGGACACTGAGTTAGAGGAGTTGATCGCTCAATATGGTCGAGCGGCGGTTCTCGCTCATGAAGCGGGTGCGGATTTCGTGGACGTAAAGTGTTGCCATGGTTATCTACTGCATGAGTTTCTAAGCGCCCGAACGAGGCCGGGTCCTTTTGGTGGAAGCTTTGAGAATCGAACGAGGCTTCTGCTCGAGATCATTAAAGAGATTCACCGAGTAGCTTCGGGCTTGATTATCGGCGTTCGCTTGAGTGCTTACGATTTTGTGCCGCATCAGCCTGATCCCTCGACAGCCGAGCCGGGCAAGACAGGACAAGGTATGCCGACTCCTTTTGACGAGCACCTGCCCTATCGATATGGCTTCGGTTTAAACCAAAACAATCCGCTGGAGCGAGATTTAGCCGAGCCGCATCAGTTGCTTGACTTGCTCGAGTCGCATGGTGTCGCAATGGTCAATGTTTCGGCGGGTAGCCCGTATTACACCCCCCATATTCTGCGTCCCGCTTCTTATCCACCATCAGATGGATACCAACCGCACGAGGATCCGTTAATCTCCGTGGCTCGACATCTGGAGGTTGCGAGCGAACTCAAAGCCGCTCATCCTGGGTTATTAATCGTCGGGTCTGGTTATTCCTACCTTCAAGAGTTTCTGCCGAACGTGGCACAGTATCAAATTCGCATGAACAAGGTGGACATGGTTGGGATAGGCCGTATGGTTTTATCCTATCCACAGCAACTGTTAGATGCCGTTTTGCGTGGAAAAAGCGAACGCAAATTGGTTTGCCGCACCTTTTCTGACTGCACGACCGCACCGAGAAACGGGCTCGCGTCAGGTTGCTATCCTCTTGACGAATACTACAAACGATCCGAGGATGCGAAAATTCTTAAGCAGATTAAGGCAAAGTAGGACAACTGAAGGATATTAGGATCATCATGAAGCGACGAAAGCTGGGTGCCACCGAGATCGATTTGCCGATATTGGGATTTGGTGCGTCGTCCATTGGCGCCGAGTTTGGTCAACGCGATTTGCAACAATCGCTTAGCAGCGCGCATGCCGCGATCGATGCGGGGCTGAATTACATCGACACCGCTCCCTACTATGGCCGAGCCATGAGCGAAGTCCTCTTGGGTTTTATTCTGCCAAAGTATAGACGTGAAGATCTCATCTTGAGTACCAAGATTGGGCGGTATGGTCCCAATCACTTTGACTTCACTGCTAAGCGGGTCGCGGAAAGTATCGATTTGTCTTTGGAAAGGATGCAGGTCGAATACATCGACATGGTGTTCTGTCACGACATTGAGTACGGGGACTTGAATCAAGTCGTAGAGGAGACCTTACCTGCCCTTCGTCGTCAGGTGGACAAAGGCAAAGTGCGATACATAGGCATCAGTGGATACCCCATGAGGATTTTCAAGAACGTTATACCAACCGGGACAATCGATTGCGCACTGACGTATAACCATTACAACTTGCAAAACGACATGGCGCTCGAGCTAGTGCCGTTAGCCGAAAAGCATAATGTGGGCTTGATCAATGCCGCCCCTTTTTCTGCTCGTCTCCTGACGCATATGCCGCTGCCACCGTGGCATAAAGCAACCGAGGAGGTTCGTCGCGTCGCCAAAGAGGCAGTCGACTTTTGTCGAGGTCAGGGGACCTATATAGAAAAGCTCGCGTTGCAGTTTTCGTTAGCCAATTCTTCATTTGCGAGTTGTTTGGTTGGTAGTGCCCGGATGGATGAAATTCAGCAGTGGCTAAATTGGATGGATGAGCCTATGGACGAGCAACTAATCGTGCAGGTCCAAGAAATTCTCAAACCAATTCACAATTGGTTTTATGTCGAGGGTCGTCCCGAGAACAACGATCTCGACTGGCCCACATCAACCACTTGGAAACCAAAGAGCTAGAACCCTCGCGAGAAACGCACGACAAGTTAGATGCCACAGATTACGATTCAACAGCTCACAATGAGCTACAGCGGCCCGCAACTCTTATCCGAAGTTGATTGCCGCATCGACGCGGGTGAAAAGATTGGGTTGCTCGGACGAAACGGGGCAGGGAAAACGACCTTTCTTCGTTTGCTGTCCGGTCAGGAAAGGCCCGAGGCTGGACAAATCGAACTAGCTCCCGATACCAACATCGCTATTCTGCCGCAGGACGTGCCAGAGGGGATCACTGGGACAATCGCAGAGATCATCCTCAGTGGGTTGCCCGATGAGTTTCATCAGCCAGAGAATCATTGGAAACGTGATCAGTATCTACAGCAAACAATGTCTCAATTGGAGCTCGAGGGCGATCGGGAATTTGAGTCACTTTCAACGGGGCTCAAGCGTCGGACATTGCTGGGAAAGGCAATTGCCGGCAAACCGGATGTTCTGCTGCTTGATGAGCCAACGAACCACTTGGACATCGACGCGATCACTTGGCTGGAAGGGTTCCTTGCAAATCTCTCAACCACTTTGATTTTTGTGACCCACGATCGGGCATTTTTGACACGCTTAGCAACGCGGATTTTGGAAGTGGATCGGGGCCGACTATTTGATTGGGCATGCGACTATCAAACGTTTCTCAAACGTAAAGAACAAGCGTTGCTGGCCGAGGAAAAGCAGCAGGCGTTGTTCGACAAGAAGCTAGCGGAGGAAGAGGTTTGGATTCGGACGGGTATCAAGGCACGGAGAACACGAAACGAAGGTCGAGTTCGTCGTCTGGAAGAGATGCGTCGCACACGATCTCAACGCCCCAAAGCGGTGGGTGAGGTCCGCATGCAAATCGATACCGGGGAACGCAGTGGCAATCTCGTTTGCCATTTAGAAGGGGCATCGTTTGGCTACGATGGCAAGACGATTGTTAAACCCTTTGATCTTACGATCATGCGAGGGGATAAGGTCGGGATTCTTGGGCGAAACGGGATCGGTAAGTCGACGTTGCTCAAGGGAATTCTGGGGCAATTGGAACCGTTAACTGGTTCGGTTCGGATGGGAACAAAGCTCGAGGTTGCCTATTTTGATCAAACTCGCGATGTGCTCGATCCAACACAAACGGCTGAGGAAAATGTTGGCCAAGGCAAAACGACCATCACGGTGAATGGTAAGTCGAAGCATATCATTGGTTACTTGCAAGATTTTCTGTTTACACCCGAGCAAGCTCGCTCACCGATCCGATTTTTCTCCGGAGGGCAAAGGAATCGATTGTTGTTGGCAAAGCTATTGGCGAGGCCGGCCAATCTGCTCATTATGGACGAACCCACGAACGATTTGGATTCTGAGACGTTGGAGTTGCTGGAAGAGCGGGTTGTAGATTACGAAGGAACGTTGATTGTAGTCAGTCACGATAGAGAATTCCTCAACAACTGCGTGACCAGTATGTTGGTATTCGAGGATGGAGCGATCAAAGAGTACGTCGGTGGTTATGACGATTGGCTAAGACAACGCAAAAAATCAGAGGCAGCGATAAGTCAGAAGAAAAGTGATTCCAAACCGATAGCAACATCGAACAAAGATGATGTAAAAGAGTCAGTTAAGAAGCTTTCGTACAAGGAAAAGCAAGAGTTAGAGAAGTTGCCAGCCATTATAGAAGAAATGGAAGCGGAGATCGGTCGAATCCACGACGAGATGTCGAACCCCGAATACTTCCGGGGTCCGGTCGATAAGCAGACCAAGGATCAGAAACGCATTTCCGAATTGGAAGGCAAGTTGCCAATCGCGTATGCTCGCTGGGAAGAACTATCCGAACGCGATCAATAAAGTCGTAATCGTTCATGCGGTTACACGAGATGATTCGTCTTTAGCCCATTTGTTGGCCAAGATTCCTCCAACGATTAGCTGGAATGGATGGTAGATCATGATGGGTAGTAGTATCAATCCCAAGGCGGGATTGGATCCAAACATTAGTTGTGCCATCGGAACCCCTGTCGCCATGGATTTCTTGGAACCGCAAAACAAGGCCGCAATTCGATCCTCGCGGTTGAATCCCAATTGATCACTCAACCATCCAAGCACATATAGAACCAAGTAGAAAATCACTACAGAAATGATCGCGCTAGCCACGACCACGCTCACCCCATGTTTAGTCCAAACACCGAACACGAACGAATCGCAAAATGATGTGTAAATCAGTAACAAAATACTGAGCCGATCTACAACTCCGATCCAGGATTTGTTTCTCTTGGCCCATGTCGCCAACCACCTCCTAAGAATCTGACCGACGATTAAGGGGAGTAAAAGCCACAAAGTCAAATCCAGTACGATATCTGTCAGTGGCATATTCGCCCCGTTCCCTTGCCATACCAATTTGATCCAGAGTGGGGTAAGAAAAATACCGAGCAAACTGGACAAAGTTGCATTGAACACGGCTCCAGGGACGTTGCCTCCTGCGGTTGCCGTTAGCGCGATCGATGATGACACGGTAGAAGGAAGGGCGCAGAGGTAAAAAAGTCCTAGACGCAGGTCATCGCTCAACCATCCCTGGGTGCCGACCATCAACACCAGCCCGATCGCTGGAAAAAAGAGAAACACAGCAATCTGAACAAAGGCGTGCAATCGCCAATTCATGGCTCCGAGTTTCATGGCCTCGAATGAGAGCGACATACCATGCAAAAAGAAAATCAATGCGACACCAGCTTTGGTCAGAATCTCCGGATACAGCCAGCCCCCTCGCGCACCCGGCGCAGGATAAACCCACGCTACCACTGCAGCGAACAGCATCCCTATTAAAAACCAATCTCTTTTCCATTGCATAGAGGAATCATAGCGAGAGAACTGCGAAAAAACGACTCCGAGGCGCTTGATTTACTAAGTTCCTGACTTATCGAAGCTGGTTGCTTGTGTCAGAATGTCAGACGAAAGTTGTTGGTTTACGCATGTTCAACAGAGCGGACTCTTTGCTTCGCGAGGACTGAACAACGAACTAGGTAGACAGGAATTTGAGTACGTGAACGATTTTGAAGATCACGGATTGATTACATGACAATTGATAAATTGCTATCGGAGTTAAACACCGCGCAGCGAGCCGCGGCAACCATGCCCTGTGAGCATGCCATGGTAATAGCTGGTGCTGGATGTGGTAAAACCAAGACGATCATCGCACGTGCTGCATACCTTATTCACAATCACACTTCTCCTCAACGCATTCAGATTCTTACTTTTACGCGTCGATCTGCATCGGAAATCGTTCATCGAGTTCGTTCCCACTTAGGGGATGCAGCGAACGGCTTGCAAGCGTCAACGTTTCACAGTTGGTGTATGAATTTGATTCGCATGGCGCCATCTACGTTCGGGTGCAAATCGTATACGGTAATCGATCGAGAAGATCAGCTTCAAATTTTCAAGCTCGCCCGAGGAAAAGCCAAAGAATCAACGTTGCCTCGCGCGGCAGAATTATGCGACATCTATTCTTATGCTAGAAACACCAAGCAATCGTTAAGCGCGACCATCGCTAAGCTTAACCCTGAGCTGGAGCAAAACAAAGCACACATTGCTGAGGCGATGAAAGCTTATGAAACAAAAAAGCGTGATCGCCGGTATCTAGATTACGACGATATTCTAGATGTCGTCGCGCAGCAAATGCAAAATTCAGAAGAGATTCGGGACTGGGTTGCCGGCCATTATGAACACATTCTGGTTGACGAAATGCAAGACACGAATCCTTTGCAATGGGAGTTGTTGTCCCCGCTAAAAGAGAAGTCGATTCTGTTCTGTGTCGGGGATGATGCGCAGTCAATTTACGGCTTTCGAGGGGCTGATTTCAAAAACGTTCATAGCTTTAAAGAGCGAGTTCCTGATGCCAAGATTCTTAAACTAGAACAAAACTATAGATCTAAGCAAGAAATCCTCGATGTTTCGAACTGGTTGATCGCGAATAGTCCTTTGGAGTACGACAAAAAACTGGTCGCGGTCCGTGGCAAGGGAAACAAACCTGTGCTGGCCAATTTTAGTAATGAATTCGATGAGGCGACTTGGATCAGTGAGGATTTGATTTCCCGGCACGATAATGGAGCCCAGTGGAATGAACATATGATCTTGGTACGTTCTGGGTTCTCTGGCCGAACGATCGAAGAAAGTCTCCTACGCCAGGATATCCCCTATACATTTATTGGTGGACAGAAACTTCTTGAGTCGGCACACGTTCGAGATGTCATGTCTCTACTGCGACTTGTAGCGAACCCCAGTGATGAACTCGCCTGGATTCGTTACTTGATGTTGTGGCCTGGTATCGGTGAGCGTACAGCTACGAATCTTGTTCAAAAGATGGCTGGGGTAATGGAAATGGAGGCGTGTCTCCAACTCATGCAATCCGAATCCAAGTTCAGCAACACGACACGCGAATTAGTACAAATCGTACATGAATATCAAAACGACGTAGAGAGAGCGTTTCAAAAAGCGATCAAAGGTTTGACGCCGCTGCTAGAAGATAAGTTTAAGACGCAGGAATGGGATAAACGCAAGCGAGACTTTGTGTTGGTAGAAAGACTCGCCTCGACTCACACAACCATTCTCGGCTTTATCGAAGAATACATGTTGGATCCTGTGTACGTCAGCGAATTAGAAGAGTCGGATTCTAATGATCGGGTGACCATTATCACCGTTCATAGCGCCAAGGGAACAGAGGCTCCTGTCTGTTACGTCGTTGATGTATCGCCGGGAGCTTATCCGAGCACTCGATCTCTTGGGAGTACAGACGAAATCGAAGAGGAGCGACGCGTCTTGTACGTTGCTTTGACACGCGCCAAGGACGAAATGATCATCACGCGTCGAAGCGATTCATCCTGGGGAAGACGAAGCTTTGGATCCCGAGATTCATCGGAATGTTACTTTTTTAACAACTTGCCGGCGAAACTGGTGGATGAGTCGTTTCGCCGCAAAGACCGATTCTCCCATAGGCCACCACCCACGGGAGGCGATCCCCTCTTCATGGGGATTGATTTTAGCTAGCGCTAAGATGCTCTCCCCTTATTCCCTAATGGTTTGCGAAAGGAATGTGGCCCAGGGGCGACGCTTATCCGTCTCGGTTAGGGTCATTTTTTAACCCTCGCGGTCTGTTTTTGGCGATTCGCATACCGCAATTTCGATTGCATTGCTAAACTGAGGTGTTGCTTGGTTGGGTATCCGGTAACAAGAATTCGGGGTAGGGCGGATGATGACCATGATTGAGCTACGTTACTCTGGGGAGCAAAGGTCGCATTCGAATAAGAATCGATGCCTGTGGTATGTTGCGTTGATTGGTATTGTCGCTGTCACATCGGTGGGTATCCTACGAACGATGGCTCAAGAACCAGTTGATGAGTCCGCCGTAAACCAAAGCAAATCTGCTGCACATACAATACCACACTCGATTCAGACGCTCCTCAAAAGAGATTGCTTGGACTGCCATGGTGACGATTCCCCTGAGGGAGGTCTTTCCTTGACGCAGCTCATGCAGCAGGAGTTTGGCGAATCGCAGCGACAGGTATGGTGGAAGGTTCTGAATAATGTCCGTGCAGGGACCATGCCACCTCCCGAAAGTGGTGCTGAGATTACGGCTAATGAACGCACCGAATTAGCCAAGTGGATCAAATTCGAGGTGTTTCAAATCAATGCATCCGATCCTGATCCGGGCAAGGTCACGATTCGAAGATTGAATCGGACCGAATACGCCAATACGATTCGAGATCTAATGGGGATCGAGTTTAATGCAGATGTTGTCTTCCCTCCCGATGATACGGGTTTCGGATTTGATAACATCGGTGATGCCCTTAGTTTGTCTCCGATGTTGGTTGAAAAGTATCTTGCTGCGGCTACGGAAATTGTAGATCGGGCAGTCCCCAAAGTCCGGCGCCAGATTCCGACTATCAATCTATCTGGACGGGATTTCGAAAATAATTCAGGCTGGAATCTCAAAGCGGATCGCATTGGTAGGCATCAAGTAAATATTGAGAATGCTGGAGACTACACGGTCCGAATCAAGTTACGAACGCACGGTACCTTTGAATTCACTCCACAGCGAGGCGACTTGACCATCAAGATTGATGATCAAGTTAATCATACTGGTAACTATGGTTGGGACGAGTCGAAAATTCATTGGCTCGAATTCCCAAAGTCCTGGCAACCGGGAGAGCATTCGATCGAGTTTTCGCTCGCTTCCATTCCTCTCGCCGAAGGGGAAGAAATCAACAACTCGTTCGGGGCGTTCTTGAGCATCGACTCCGTTATGATTGAGGGACCAAACGATCGATCTGTATGGAAGGTTCCTCACAATTATCGAAGGTTCTTTCCCGAAGATGATCCACCACGCGATCCGGAAGCCCTTCGAAATTACACACGTCGAGTGCTGGAAGAGTTTACTACCAAAGCGTTCCGACGCCCACCCGATTCGGCTTCGCTGGACAAGTTGGTCTCGATTGCTGAAAAATTGATGCATCCCTCCGGTGATAACTTTGAACAAGCTGTTGCCCAATCGATGGTACCGGTATTAGCGTCTTCGAGATTCTTGTTCAAAACGGAAGGACTTGAAATCGCGAAGAGCGACTCTTCGCAATTCGCACGAGTGGACGATTATGCATTGGCCTCGCGTATGTCGTATTTTCTTTGGTCCTCGATGCCGGACGAGGAGCTCTATCGGTTGGCCGCTCGACATGAATTACGAGCCAATTTCGACGCACAGTTTGAGCGGATGATTGCGGACCCTAAGTCGAAGGCCTTGGTGTCTAATTTTGTTGGACAGTGGCTAAGAACTCGAGACGTTGAAAAGGCCTCCATAGATGCGTTGGCCGCTTTGGGACTCCAGAAAGAGTTCGAAGAATTGCGTTCTAAGTTCGCTGGTAGGCGACGTCCCCGATCGGATGCAGAACGTAACGCCGAAGATCCAGATACCAAGGTTCGACGCGAGCGATTCCAAGAGATAGTCGGCAAGAGAGATCTTCTCGATGCCAAATTAAAGACGTCGATGCGTCAAGAAACCGAGATGCTCTTTGCTCACATTATGAATGAGAATCGCAGCATTCGAGAGATTGTAGATCCCGGTTATTCTTTTCTGAATCAAAAGCTGGTTGAGTACTACGGTTTAAAAGATTTACCTGGTATGTCTGAGGTTCGTGGAGAGGAGATGCGAAAGGTGGAGTTGCCTGCTGACAGTTGGCGAGGGGGCATCCTGACGCATGGCTCGATGTTGTTGATAACATCCAATCCCACGAGAACATCCCCAGTGAAGCGTGGATTGTATGTTTTGGAAAATCTGCTCGGAACTCCTACTCCTCCGGCACCTCCCAATGTGCCTGAGCTAGAGGACTCAGCCAATCGGTTTGGCGATCGAGAACCAAGCTTACGAGAGCTATTGTCAGTGCATCGCGAGTCAGCTCTTTGCGCATCGTGCCATGCTCGCATGGATCCTCTCGGGCTGGCACTCGAAAACTACAATGCTTTAGCCATGTTCAGAACCACTGAGGCCGAGCAACCTATCGACGCAACGGGCAAGCTCGTGACTGGCGAAGAGTTTAGAGACGTACGAGAACTGCGAAAGGTGATTGCTAGTGATCGTCGTCTGGATTTATACCGTTGTGTAACTCAAAAAATGCTGGTATATGCGCTTGGACGGGGGCTAGATTATTCGGATGAATACTTGGTCGATGACATTGTTGCCAAACTAGAACAAAATGACGGAAAGATTCACGTATTGATAAAATCCATCGTCGAGTCCAATGCCTTTCAACGTCAACGAATCGTAAATTCTGAATCCTTAACCTCTCGATAAGGGATGTCGCTATGACTTTTTCTCAGAACAACTCGTATCTCATCCGAAAAGACCTGATGAGTCGTCGCCGAATGCTACGAGGCTTAGGAGTCGCGATAGTGTTACCCGCATTAGAGTCGGTGCAGTCTCATGTTTTAGCGTCTGGAGTTGGGAGTGCTGCCGCGACCACAACTACTGGCGCGCCGCTTAGAATGGCATTTATGTCTATTCCGAACGGTGTACAGCAAAAGCACTGGTTCCCGGGTGAACAAAATGGCTTCGAGCTAAACACCACGATGAAGCCGTTGGAGGTTGTAAAATCGGAGATTCAGGTCATTTCGGGACTCAAACATGAGAATGCGACTCCCGGGGCTGACGGAGCGGGGGATCATGCACGAGCTAGCGCGACATTTCTCACAGGAGCAAGAGCTAGAAAAACAGCGGGTAAAGATATTTTCGTAGGGACGTCGATCGATCAGCGAGCCGCGCAGGCCCTTGGGCAGATAACCCGATTCTCGTCACTTGAGCTTAGTTGTGAGCCCGTTCGCAACTCAGGAGGTTGCGATTCAGGTTATGCCTGTGCCTATCAATACAACTTGGCCTGGAGTTCGCCGACCACTCCCGTGACCCCAGAGTCAAATCCAAAATCGGTATTCGAACGATTATGGGGGGCTGGGTCCAAAGATGAGCGAACTAAGAACTATGCGTTACGAAATGAGACGCAGAAATCGATTCTCGATTTTGTTATTGAGGATGCCTCCCGAATTCAATCTGAGTTGAGTGCTTCGGATCGTAGAAAGCTCGATGAATACTTGGGTGGTGTTCGCGACATCGAAAAGCGAATTCAAGCGGCGGACCAATTTGGCCACGTTCCGAATCCCGATTTGGATACTCCACCAGGCATTCCGGCTGCCTTTAGTGATCACATCGATCTAATGTTCGACATTCTTGCCTTGGCGTTTCAAACCGATACGACACGGATCGCTACGCTTCTTTTGGCATACGACGGAAGTAACCGAGTGTTTCCGGAGCTCGGCATTGCCGAGGGGCATCATCATTTAACGCACAATCAATTTAGAGAAGAGTTGGCGATCAAAGTTGCGGCGATTGATAAGTTCTATGTTGAGCGATGGGGACGCTTTTTGAACCGACTCAACGAAATGAAAGATGTTGATGGAAACTCGATACTACACAATTCCATGATAATATTTGGTGGAGCTATTGCAGACGGAAATCGGCATAGTCACGATAACCTGCCCGTCATTCTCGCTGGTCGTGGTGGGGGAGCCTGGAGCACGGGACGCTATCTCAAGGCCGCCGAACAGCCCATGTCCAACTTGTTCGTATCGATGTTGAATCATTACGGGATCGACGACAAATCGTTCGGCGATTCAACAGGCCCATTGGTTGAATTGACTTAAGTGTCAGATGTTGCGAATAAAGTGAGCTGCATACGAGCGAACTTGTTTGCCATTAAGTACGTGCACCGTTCGCAGTTCCGCGATCTTTTCGTCGCTGAATTGACTCATAGGAACATGCACCAATGATTTGCCAAACTGTTTAGCGATTTGTCGCCATCGGACAGTAGGTGGTAACGGCGACATCAGTGCGACTTGGCGTGCTCGCGAATGTTTGCACGCAGCTGCGATGATTCGATCTTCTAGGGTATCGGCAAACCTTAGTTCTCGATCAGTCCAGATATCCTGTATCGAGCGGGGCGGGAATAGAAATAGGGCTGCACCGTAATTTGCGACTCCGATACCTGGGCCGATAATCTCCTTGTGAAAATTGGTGGCATAAAAGGCGAGGGTCGATTCCCATTCGTATTCGGCATACCACGTAGCTCGCCATTCGTAGACATCGGGTGATGGAGTTGGATCGAACATTAGGATGCAGGCATCCAGTTTTCCAATCGATGGAGGTTGAATTTTGACATAGAGCTCTCCCTCATGCCAATGCCGTAGCGTCTCTCTAATATCCAAGCCATCCATGATACTGGTCGTAAACTTTTCTGACCGAGCCAGATCCGCCCCCAGAATTGCTTGAGCCCGATCGACTACTCGTGTTCGAAAGTTTTCAATCTTGGCATCTTCCGGTAACCATGAACATTGTTGATAGGGATTCCACGCTTTCTGCCACTCCTTGAGCTCATCCTTAGGGGGGCGACGAGTCAGATCTAACGATCTCCATTCGAACACACCCTCACCCAGGCGAGAAATCGCGGGTACGATCTCACCGTCAGGCAGCTCCAACTTGCCGATCCCCATCTTGATATTTGACCAGTTCAGTGGTTCCTGGAATGCATAATCTTTGATAGTTTCAGCAACGTGAACCGCGTAAGAATCTCCGAAGGTTTGTTTCGCAGCCAACACAATCGTATACATATCAGGCGTTAATCGATTGTTAATCAGACTTAGATTGCGAATGTACTTTAAGCATTGCGATAGTAGGAAGGGCGAAATGCGTCGAGCCCGTTTGCCAAAGTCGGATAGGTAAGACGCTCTAGCGGAGAGCAATAGTTTTTTAATGCCATCGATATAGGAGTCAAACGGTGAGTCTATAAGCTGACTTCTGGATTGTTCGTAGACTGCTGTAACGTAGGGTAATTCGCTGAGCATAAAAACGAGCGTATTCTCTGCGATCGAATGATTCACTGCAGGTTCGTCGTGTTCGTAGGGGGCGAGATCTCGGACGGGGCTAGCAAGCTCTCGATGATAGGCTTCCCGTATCCATGGCCAATGCTGAATATCACAAAGCATGACTATGTCTTCGTGCTTCGATCGCAGAGATAGAAGACGTTTGGCCATCCATCGAATACGTTCGTTAACTTGATCAGATTTTGGCCTCGTGATGGAGGGAAGCATGGCGGTGCTGAACGCTTCCAATGACACTTTGCTCAATGCATAGCAGTCGGGAGCGAAGCCCTCTTCATCCCCTTCGAAAAGGTCAGTTTCTAGGTCGATGAAGCGAACAGGAATTCTTTCTCCGATCGCAAATCGAATGGCCGCAATAACACTTTGGCAGGGATCTATGGGAACGAAGCTATGGGTATTGAGTCCCAGTGCTTCCGTCATTATTTCTGCTTCGCTCCACTCTTCCGAGTCATCGGAATGGTCATCGATGTTGTAGATGCTAGGTTCATCATCATCGAGGGGCGGCTCTTTGAAGCTGGGTTCGCTGAACGGAGATTCGCTTTGCTCTTCGTCGCGAAATGGTACGTCACTGCTGGGATCGTCTTTTGGAATGCCGTCCCACTGGCTCGCGTTCCATTTCGCAGCGGCCGAAGGGGCCTGGATTACTACGGAAATCGTTGGTAATTGTTCGACACCCGCCAAAACGCTCTCTCGAAATGACGGAGGAAGAGGTACGGCGATACAATCAATTTTTCGTTCGAGCAGCCAGCGTTCCACTGCCCGGGCATGATTACCGCTTCGATGTACCACTGGCAGCAATGTAATCTTGTCATCCAGTCGAAAGCAGTCTGCCATGTGAATCTCTTTCCTCTGTTTTCTGCTACAATCCGTCGGAGTGGTAAATCACCACCCATTCTATGATATGTTAACAACCCGAGAGATGTATACACCCTACCCTGCTCATGCAAGAAACAGTTCAAATTGGCGGCGTTACGCTATCCCTTAGCAATCCAGTCGACAACATGTCCGATTGGATTGGTCAATCCGAAGTGCTAAAACAGCTGGCCGCATGTTGGCTCGTGATCGAAAAAGGGGATTTGCCTCTGTCCCCTAGATTGGTTGGCCCCCCGGGTATCGGAAAAACCGCATTGGGTATGGCTGCTGCCAAGGCTCGAAAGCAAGACCTGTACATTTACCAATGCACTTCGGACACGCGTCCAGAGGATTTGCTTATCACACCGATTCTGTCGAGCAACGGAAAAATCGCATACCATGCTTCTCCGTTGGTTACTGCGATGATTAAGGGAGCGGTCTGCATTCTCGATGAAGGTAATCGGATGAACGAAAAATCGTGGGCTTCCTTGGCCCCTCTCCTCGATCATCGTCGATACGTCGAGTCTATCGTCGCGGGAATTTCTGTGCATGCTCACGAGAACTTTCGTTGTGCAGTGACCATGAATCAAGACGATTCGACCTACGAAATTCCCGACTACATCATGAGTCGACTGCAACCATCACTGCAAATCGGTTTCCCAAGCCGAGAAGATGAGATGGCGATTTTGAAGTATCACTTGCCCTTCGCCAGCCACGACATGTTGACGCTCACCGTCGACTTTTTGCAGCAATCTCACGAACTAAAGCTCGACTACTCTGCTCGCGACGGCATTCAAATCTTGCGATACGCCCTCAAAATGTTGGCACAGGACCCAGACCATCCGTTATCGAGAGATGTCCTCTGGCAAAAAGCACTTGTGGCATGCTTAGGAGATGATGCTCTCGACTTAGAAGCAACCCAACGGCGGCAGAAAAGATCACTCGGGGCATCCATGTTGCCTCAAGGCTTGGGGGATTTCTTTATCGATCCTGACGATCCTATGCACCCCGATTTCGAGGATGATGAATACGATGGTGAGGAACCACCATACTGACCTCCCCAGCGCTCTACTAGTCAACCCTTTCCGAAGAAACGGTCGGCTCGTGTTCAGCAAGAGCCTCACTAGGGCGGATGATCACGGGTTGGTCAACACGAACAATCTGCCCATCGAACTTTTCGAGAATGTGCTTTACCAGCGAATGGTGCATTACCCCTCGAATCAAGTGAGCTTGATTGGCATTGACACGAACCGGTTCGACAGCGGCTGGAGTTTCCTGGGCGGACGACTGCGAACCAGGGCGGGGGGGCTCCTGAGTGAGAACGTATTCAATCTGCACGTCTTGCCCAGAAATCTCTTTAATCGCAGCGGCTAGCTTCCTTACGTTGTCCGCCGATAACAGATAGTTGATAGAGAACTGACCATCTCTGCAAACATAGGCTTTCCACTGACCAGCAGACCCCGGAACAACTCGCAGTACCATAGCAACACACTGAACGATCAGCCCTCCCAGCTTCTCTGAGGCTTTCGTCATTATGCCAAGCTCATCAAGCGAATTCTTGGAATGGGAACCTACTGCTCCTGAGGAGGACAGTTCCGTCGCTGGATCATTAGCCGATTTTGGCTCTGTTGCCTCACTCGAGGATGAAGCAGCCGTAGTTTGAACAACGGATTGAGCTGGTGGATTACTTTTTGCAAGTGAATTGCTTGGAACGGGCTGCGTGGCCGGAATCTTTGATGCCTCGCTTGCCGCATCGCTCTGTCTTACTGGCGAGGCGGACATGACTGGCGGTTTAGTTTGATTTACTCCTGCTAAAGGGGTGGCAGGGGCCGAGGAGCTCGTCTCTGTTGGTGTGGATGGGGTTGGGTTGGTCGGTGCTAGTTCATCTTTTTTTTTTGAGTCGTCCGACGACGGTGGATTACCGAGTTGTTGAGGAGGTGTTGTCGATGGTGCAGTGCTAGAACTACGCGCTACAACTCGCACGGGTGGGGCGGTCTGTCCGGAGGCGAACGCCTTTGCCAAGTCCGCAATGGCTTGCAAATTTTGTAATTGACAAATCTGAACCAAGGCAATTTCCATAAGCACACGCGTTTGTACACTGTGCCGCATTTTGACGATAGATTCATCGAGTATCTGCAGTGCTGATAGGAGTGTCATGGTTCCCCATTGCTCCCCCCACGATTTGAGTTGGGCTGCATTCTCTGGATTGGCTGTACGAATTAAATCGCTCGATGCACCAACACTCAGTGCCATTAGGTCTCTTAAGTATCCGAGTAACTGTTCTGCGAGTTGCCCCAGATCGACACCTTCGGCAGCGGCATCATTAAGATCACGAAGCGCTCCAGCCGCGTCTCGTGCAATCATCTTTTGGGCGAATGCAGCCAGTCGTGTTTCATCGGCTGTGCCGAGCATCGAGTGCACATCCTCGACGCGAATGCGATCACCGCAGAAACTTAAGAGTTGCTCCAAAAGAGACTGACTGTCTCGCATGGACCCAGCCGCCCGCCGTGCTACTAGCTGCAGTGCTGCCTCGTCAGCCTGCTTCCCCTCGTTCTCGCAAATGAATTTGAGGCGACCTAGAATTTCGGAGGTGTGTACGGGCGGAAAGTCAAATCTTTGGCACCGAGACAGAACCGTGATTGGCATCTTTTCGGGGTCGGTGGTGCAAAAGATGAACTTAACGTGCGCAGGAGGCTCCTCGAGCGTTTTGAGCAACGCGTTGAACGCCGGAGGAGTGAGCATGTGAACTTCGTCGATGATGTAGATCTTGTAAGGGGATCTACTGGGGCGCACAGCTGCATTGGCTCGCAATTGTCGAATCTCATCGATACCGCGATTGCTCGCACCGTCGATCTCGATAACATCCATATCCTCGCCGGTATCGATCGCCTGCGCAATATCGGAATTCGGATCGAAATCGCCAGATGAATTGGCCGATGCGTTGAGTGCTTTGGCGAAGATTCTCGCGGTACTGGTCTTGCCTACCCCACGAGCTCCCGTGAACAAATAGGCGTGCCCTACGCGATTGGTATGTATGGCATTTAAGAGCGCTTGTGCGACTGTCCCCTGCCCCACCAATTCGGCAAACGTTTTCGGCCGGTATCGCCGTGCGACAACGGTGTATTTTCCGTTTGTGGGGACCGCGTCCATAAAGTCAGAATTCTCCGCCCGAATTGTGTTAATCGCTCGCTGTGAGACAAGGCGAAACGTACGCGTGGAGCCCTGTCGAACGACCCGACAGTATACCCGGACAAAGGAAAATTCCTACGCGAAACAAGTGCTAGACGGATTGGAAAAATTTAGTTCAACACCAAAAGTCGAGCATCAGACTCGGCGAAACATAGAACCCCGAAGGCTCTATCTAGTTTCTATGAAAACATAGGGGGAAATCGCAGAAAGCTTTGCGTTTTTGATACCGCGAATCCTTTGAAGATCTTCCACCGTACGGAAGCTCCCCATGACCTCTCTAAGTGCGATAATATCGGCAGCCATTTTTTCGCCGACCCCTGGGATCAAATCCAACTCTTCCAGAGTCGCTGTATTGAGATCAAACGAGAATGGAGGGATTTCAACGGTCTCACGTGTCTCTGTCCGTTGCCATGACCAAGCTCGAACGGCAACAAATCCCGTAAGACAGAAAGCCAAAACAGCAAAGGTTCGAGATCGGTTTTCGACTAAGCCTGATTTTGCATCCATGAACGCTTGATTAGTTTATCGAACCCCGGAACAGGGTGTGTCCGGCGACTACCACCCTGTGATATGAACCAAAGAAATCGTAGCTCAAATGACTACTTCGCTAATGCCGATTCGATCAAGCTAATAAACGCGGCATCCTCTGGCTTGACTCCTGAACCAAAACGGCCGATCACTTCTCCATCACGCCCTAAAACGAACTTCTCAAAGTTCCATTTTACAGGACCGGCACCCAATGGCTTTGTGGCCACCGACGAGAGGTGCTTGTAAAGATCACAGGCGGTATCACTCTTCACATCTACTTTTGCCAACATGTCGAAGCTAACTTTGTAAGTGGATTGACAAAATTCCAAGATCTTCTTGTTGGAGCCAGGCTCTTGTCCACCGAACTGGTTGCAAGGCACACCAACAATCACCAATCCTTTTTCCTTGTACTTGTCGTAGACTTTTTGCAGTCCTTCGTATTGATTGGTGTAACCACACTGGCTGGCTACGTTCACGAAAACTACGACCTTGCCCGAGTACTTAGAGAGGTCAACCGCCTCATCGTTGATGTCTTTCATTTTGAAAGAAAGAGCTTTGGGGGCTTCCGCTTTCTTCTCGTCCGCGTAGGAATTCATCGTATTGCTTTCGTAGTTCAAGTAACCAGAAACCATGGCCATGGCAACGACGCCGGCCAGTAATGATCTGTACTTAGTCATGTAAAACCCCTTGAGTGAAATAAGAACTGGGAGGAAAGTCGTGTTGACTACCGTGGAGTAACTGTTTACCCCGGAAACCGTGACCAATTCGATGACCTGGACCATTCAACGAATCACCCATGTCACCGATTCCTGAAGTGTACCAGTACGTCAACTGGCAAACCTCGGTTTAGCGTTTCAACGCCCCATTATATTGCGTTTCTTCTCGATAAAAACTAGGTGATGGTCTAGGTGTCGTATGTAAGATTCCACCAAATACGACAAGGACACCTTGCCGGACTCTGTGTGAATTCCGCATCGTTCAAAGGCCGAATCGGGCAATGCTCTGAGGATAGTGGCCGTCATTTGTCGGTTTTTCACAAAGAGATCTATGGCCTGAAATGCTGGGATCGCATCCATTCCCGGCAGTTGACTGAACGCAGTTTCATCATATCCCACCAACAGAGGCAGGGGCATGCAGGCAACGCGTTTCATTCGATCGCTAGCAATGAGATCGCTATCCATCATATGAATGGCGATCTGATGCAATGTCCATGATCCATCGGGCGGCTGCCAAACCAAATCGTTTTGCGTGAGCCCCCAGTAGGCCTGGACTAATTTTTGGCCTCCGCCCGCATACTGTTCAATGAGCTGTCGGTTCATAGTTTAAAAGCATTCCTAAGTAATTCGAGGCTCTTCGGAATCGCGGTTTTATAGTTTTCCTTGCCTTCGAACTCGAGGGATATCCAGCCGCGATAGTTGGCGTCACGAAGTATCTTGGCAATCTTTTGATAATCGAGTTCGAGCGTATACCACTCGCCTCCACCATAATACGTCTTCGCTTGAAGCAATACGGTCTTGTCTGCCAGCTTTTGCAGCTTGGTATAGGGATCTTCAAGGAAGTTCCCCGTGTCCAAGGTGACTTGCAAGTAGGGGGAGTTGATGGCATCGACAATTCGAAGCACACCCTCTGGAGTGAGTCCCAATCCCCAATGGTTTTCGAGGCCCAGTGTCACACCGCACTTCTCTGCTGTGGGCAAGCATCTCTCGAGGGCATCGATTACCCATGGGTAGCCATCCTCCTCGGTGTAACCCGGCAATGGTGGCTCAATTCCTCGATTTGCCATCAGAGTGTCGAAATCCTTGCTCGTACCCCAGCGGCCTGTGTTAACACGCATCGTGGGGATACCGAGTTTGTAACAGAGCTCCATCTGTCCGCAGGTGAGCTCTATGTTCATCCGTCGCACTTCAGGGTCTGGAGACACGAAGCCCTGGTGGGTCGACATGCCATACAGTGGTAAACCGTGTACCAGCGAGCGTCGCTTAATCGCCTGCAAAGCGGAATTGCTAAGCAACTCCGTTTGCGAGATTTGATAGAGTAGAATCTCCACTCCATCAAAGCCCGCATCTGCAGCGAAATCAATGCACTTGGTTACATCTTTGAATTCGTCGTTTTTGAACCGCCATAACGAATAGGTTGATATACCGATGGGGTTGGTGGTTCGGCCACCCGGTGGAATGCTCGCGGCTGACGAGCCGGCATTCCATGCTGCACTCGTAGCTGCAGCGGCCGCAGCAGCCAATAGGTTCGTTTGGAATTTTCTTCTATGCATTGTTATTGGCTTTCTTTACCGAATAGTTGTTTCTTGAGGAATGAATAAGCAATGGCTTGCATGAAAGCCGATTGCTTATTGTTCGCGGCGCCGCCATGCCCCCCTTCGATATTTTCATAGTAAAGTACCGAATGCCCCTGAGCCTCCATCTTGGCCATCATTTTGCGAGCGTGTCCTGGATGAACGCGATCGTCTCTGGTGGAGGTGGTAAATAGAACGTTCGGATACTTTCTGTTCTCCACAACGTTGTGATAGGGAGAGAAAGTTTTGATAAACGACCACTCGGCAGGAATGTCTGGATTGCCATACTCCGCCATCCAACTAGCTCCAGCGAGCAGTTTGTTGTAGCGTTTCATGTCGAGCAACGGGACTTGGCATACCACCGCTTGAAAGAGGTCGGGATACAGAGTTGCCATGTTGCCCACGAGCAAACCACCGTTCGAACCACCTTGGATCCCGAGCTTGGTAGGGCTGGTCACTTTTCGAGCGAACAGATCCTTAGCGACTGCTGCGAAATCTTCGTACGCGCGATGTCGTTTGTCTTTCAAGGCCGCTTGGTGCCAGGATGGGCCATACTCACCACCGCCTCGAATATTGGCGACGACATACACGCCTCCTTGTGTTGTCCAAGCTCGACCCACGGTCGCGTTGTAGGATGGCTGCAACGAGATTTCGAAACCGCCATACCCATAGAGCAACGTAGGATTATTACCATCGAGCGATAGAGATTCCTTGGCGACCATAAAGTACGGAACCCGTGTTCCATCTTGGCTGGTTGCAAAGTGCTGCGAGATCTTTAGCCCTTTGGAATCGAAAAACGCGGGCAGCTCTTTGAGTTTTTGAGGTGCTTGACCGATCGTTCCCATAGAGAGCGTCGTCGGAGTCAAGTAATCTGTTACGGTCATGAAGTAATCATTTGATTCATCGGGATCGACGGGGCTGACACTAACCGTACCGAATGCAGGAGCCCCGACCATTGGCTCTGACTTCCAGCCTTGTGGTGTTGCTCGCAGGACCGTGACTTTGTTCTTAACATCCTCCAGAACATTGAGGATCGCGTAATCTTTCGTGAATCCAAAACTGGCCAGCGCTGTTGTAGTTGTAGGTTCAAAGACCACCTCGATGGTCTCCTTGCCTAAGAGAAAATCATCCAGCTTTGTAAAGAGCAAAGAACCTGCTTTGTAGACTTTATCGCCACGATTCCAATCTTCACGAAGCTCGATGGCGAGCGTTCCGCGTGAGACCGATTTGCTCGCGGTGTTGGGAGCGTCAATTTTTACTAGCTTAGAGTTTTCATCGAGCACAAACAGTTCGTCGTTGTAGAACTTGACATTGCGTTGAACATAGTTGCGTTCAAAGCCTGGAGAGTCATCATGAAAGGCTGCAACAAGCATATCGGTCTGCTCCCCTTCGTAGATTACTTCTGCGGCTGCTAAGGGAGTGTCACGTTTCCAGCGTTTGACGATTCTCGCATAACCAGAGTCCGTCATGCTGCCCGGCCCAAAATCGGTTTGTACGAAGACATGATCCCGATCGATCCAGCTAAGGGAACCCTTTGCTTCGGGGCGTTCAAAGCCACCTTTGACAAAGCTCTTAGTGCTGATTTCGAACTCGCGAGTGACCGTGGCGTCTGCACCCCCGCGCGAAATGTCAATCAAAACTCGATCGTAGTCTGGTCGCAGAAAGCTCGCTCCTTTCCAAACCCAACTTTCATTTTCTTCCGCAGAGAGTTTATCCAGATCGAGGATAACCTCCCATTGTGGAGCTGGCTTTTTGAATTCCTCCAAAGTCGTGCGGCGCCACAACCCCTTGATGTTCTTTTTGTCCCGCCAGAAATTGTAGTAGAACTCGCCATGCTTGCTAACAAATGGAATACGGGCATCGGAATCGAGGATAGCGAGCAGATCGGATTCCAGTTTCTTGAATTCATCGCTGGTGGTTAGACTAGATTCTGCTTTCGCGTTTCTCTCTTTCACCCATTCAATTGCTTTGTCGCCAGTGACATCCTCCAGCCATTGGTATGGATCGTTGTCGACGGGATCTTGAGCTGCGCTCATAGGAGTAACCATCATTGGTGCTGCGAGGGATAAAGACAAAAGCGATAGGATTTGCAGTTTTTTAATCGACATAAACGCCTACTGGGATGCGAGAACAAAAAATCGGAGAGGTGTTCAATCGGGCTAGATTGTAACAAATTCTCGCAAGACTTCATGATGGAGTCGCTACAGAAACGCCTAAGGAGTGACTCGATTTTACGAAGGCAATGCGTATAATCAGCACGCCAGCGGCAGCCACGATTGGGGATTGACTCGTTTAATCTTCGGGGTTTCCGCAATTAGATCTCGCAATGCGGAGGATGTTTGCTCATGAGATCGCTTCTCGTTCGAACACGATTTTTGGCTGGGATTAGGAACGTTTGTCTGTTTGCTGCTCTTTCGGCACCGGGCGTCTGTTGGTCCCAAGACGGCTCAGGGGCTGATACGGGATCAAAGCCCGGTTCTGGCCGCCTCGCATCGACATATACGAGTGACTCGGCACTGAGATCGCAATTGTCGGAAATCGATAAATACAGAACTGGTATGGTTGGCTCATTTGGTGACCCATCAGGAAAAGTTGGGGCCGGCGGGGGCTCGCCCCTCGCGAATTTTAGCGAACTGACCAACATCATCGAAACGATCATCGACGGTGGGTGGGAAAGTCAGGGCGGGACCTCGTCGATGATTCCTCACACCAATGGAGTTCGAGTCAACACGTCTGGTGTGATGGAACGAATTAGCGTCACGGATCAAGAACTGCGACGCCTTAGAAAACTCGGCCGACCCAAAGCAGACCTGACTGCATTAGGCAGTTGGCAGGAAGCAACGCCTCTGCGTTGGATATCGCTCAAGTCGCTGGACATGCTTGTGAAAGAGCGAATGAAAGGGGGCAAGCCCTCGAGCATTGCGATGGAGTTGTTAGGTGGCATCTATCGGTTGGATTATCTGGCCTATGATCACGACACTAAAGAGTGGCTAATTGGCGGCCCGGCAGGAGATTTGGTACAGCACGAGGACGGCCAACTCGTTAACCGCGAAACCGGTCTGCCGCCTATTCTGTTGGAGGACCTTTTAAGTATTGCTCCGGTGATACTCAACGGAGGCAAGAGTTTCGGTTGCACCATCAATCCGGACGAATCACGATTGCAGGAGTCGTTTGCGTTTGCCCAAAAAGAGTCGTCTCTGCGGTCTTTGCGAAATAGCCCTGATCGATGGCTAGAGCGGTGGAAAAAAACTCTTGGCAATCAAGCGACCATTGTGATTGGTCTACCAGAGGATTCTCCAACCGGTTATGCCATGCTCGTCGCTGACGCAGAAATGAAACGGTTGGGTTTGGGGATTGATCCGTTACCAAAACCGATCAAATCCTATTGGGAAGAATTGGATAGTCTGAAGCAAACCAAAACGTCAACTATGCTTCGTTGGTGGTTATCGCTGAATGACACTCCGATTGTATTGGATAAGGAACGAAGAATTTACTCCTTGGAGAACGATAACGTTCGATTACAGACCGAGTCGCAACACTTTGAAGCCAGCGGAAAGAGGGTGGCATCGTTGGAGGACGATCCTGCGGCCAATCGATTCGCCGAAGCGTTTACAAGAAACTACAAAGAGCTGCTCGGACCGTACCCAATATTTGGACGGTTGCAACACATAATGGATTTAGCCGTTGTCTTGGAGATCGTGCGAATTGAAATCGAATATGGGCGGGGAGAGCCGTTCGTCGCGTTGAGTTTGATGAATGCGCAGCCGCGCCTAGAGGTTGCCGCTAAAGAAATCGAAACCATTGCGTCGACTCATAAAGCGTTTGACGGATCGCGTATGGCAGTAGTTAGTGGCGGCGTTGGCGTTTCGGTTGATCGAGTACGAAATCTGATCAAAGTCTCAGCGGACCAATTGAATCATGTCGTCCTGAAAAGTGGTGGCTTGGACGCAAGTTCAGGATCGCAAAATCCTGACAAGGAAGTGTTCTGGCGTTAGTCTTGAGTAGGCTTTTCTTCGAAACGAGCCGTTGATGATAGCTACATTGCGCTACACTCGTGAAATGCAATGTAGCTTTCCCATTCTAGCATTGTGGACCACGAAGCATTTAGCGTTTGAGCATTTTGTTAATTGTCTTTAGTTGCTCTTCGGTTGTTTTCTTCGCTTCTTCTAGGTTAATCTTCTTCTTTGCCTCCTCCGATAACGGCTTCCAGGAAAATTGGGTGATATCGGATTTCGTACCTTTGACTGAGCGGAGAACGCTACTACTTTTAGCGACTCGGTCTGGTACGATCAACCGTTCATCGGGAGCGTCCCCGAATGAGGCTTCCTTCCATTGGACCTTCACGGATATGATCAGCTCGGAAGAGATTTGTTTTTCGGAGGTATATGGCAAATTAAATTGACTCTGTCTAAGGAGACCGATTGAATTCTCTCGAATGAGTCCTTTGTCGAAACCCGAGTCTGAAACAACTATTTTCTGCGCGAATACTTGATCCGGGCCGGGACGGTGTTTAACGCGGTAAACAATGACCTTTCCCTCTTTGCCGTCTTCTTCTGTTTTCGTGATACGATTTTGATTCTGTCTATCGTTACAAAAATCGATCAAAGGATCCAAATAGTTTGTCACAGTGTTGCTATGTTCTGTGATTTTGGATGATTGGAAATCTGCAACCACACTCCAGAGCGAAAGTATAGTCCAGTTTTTCTAGCAGTGATCCACGTCGGATCGATACATCGTCCTGAGACAATCGTCCGCTAACGGTCTCTCCGTTTTTCCCATATACGAAGTGGGCGTCTGAAAGCTCTCGATAGTCAACTTTCTCGCTGGATTTTTCTCTAGTATCGTTGTTATTACCACCCGGCTTTATCGTAAGCTCATTGTAACCGGATGATGCCGCCAAACAAAACTCCTCGCTTGTTTTCGATTTCAAGACACGGCATAAACGGATGGCTTCGGAATCTTGGTCACGACTTTTGAGGGACGGGAAAAGCGTCTCACTTCTCCTCGATTGATTTCTCGTCATTTCTAACTCAAAAGACTCTGAAAAGGCTTTTTCTAGAACCTCGAGCGACTTAATCACAGCCGAAAAGATCTCTTCGCCTGGATCCTGTGCGCCCCCTCTAGAAATCGTCAAACAGAAGAGGCAGCCTATTACGATTACTCTACGAAACATCTTCATGGTCCTCCCGGTCCGCCCAATCCGAGATGCAGGCATGGCAAGTCATTAGGTGTGTGGCGATATTAGTCCATTTGTGTTGTAAGGAAGTCATGAGACCAGGTCAAGAAATTTTTTTTAGTCATTTTTAAGCGAGAAATTTGCGTCGCCATATGAGTCTGCTCGTTAGTGCAATTTGAGTCGCCGATATGTTTACAAGAGTGTCTCAAATTGCATGAATTGACACGAATCAAAACGCTGGTCGCGGGCTAATCAAAGTTGACCTAGTGCCAGGACTGTAACTCTACTCCCAGCGAGTACTGCGGCCTTGTTTCTTTTCGCCACGTTGACGCTTGTCTTCCATGCGTCGACGCTGAGCACCACGGCTTGGTTGTGTTGGCTTGCGAGGTTTCGGAGGATTCATCGCTTCCAAGATGAGATGACGTAGCCGTTCTCGACAGGCCTGGATGTTTTGCGGTTGGTCTCGGTGAACTTGGCTCGTTATCTGTAATATCCCTCGGTCAGTGATCCGGTTGGAAGCCAATGCCTTTAACCGGGCCATCGTCGCGGGGTATAATGGCGCGGCAGTCTGTTGATAATCCCAATTCAAAGTGGCTTTGGAATTGACTTTGTTCACGTTTTGACCCCCTGGCCCTCCGCTCCGCGCGAACGAAAACTCTAATTCTTCTGCCGGGATTACAATCTGATCGTTTATGATTAAGTCTTCCATGTTTCACCTTTTCCTCCCAAATTTAGCTCAAGCATGATGCCTCGAAAACGGCTTATCCTTTTTCTCTCTGTTTTTTGCCTCACGTTTTGTATACCTGAGTGTTGGGCTCAATCGTCAGCGAACAATCTTTGGACTCGCCGGGCCGGAGAGGATTGGCCCCGAATGCTCGGCCCCAACTACGACTCGATCAGTTCCGAGAAAGGGATCCGCACAGATTGGGGGAAATCAGGCCTTCAAATTGTATGGACACAGAAAACCGGAGAAGGTTATGGAAATGGAGTTGCCGCTTTAGGCCGGTGGTTGCAATTCGATCGTTTTCAATCCAAGGAACGGTTAACTTGCTACGAGGCCGAGACGGGGCGTGAACTTTGGAGAGCGGAAAATCCAGTCGTATACGCCGACGCGTACGGTTACAACAATGGTCCACGATGCAGTCCGGTCGTGGATGAGGATCGGGTTTATACCTACGGGGTGGCGGGACGTCTCGCATGTATCGGTCTATTGGACGGCCAACTCCGATGGGAGATTGACATCAATGAGCAATACAATGTGATCCAGAACTTCTTTGGTGTTGCCGCATCTCCTTTGGTTTATGGTGATCTGGTTTGGGTTATGGTCGGAGGTAGCCCGGACGATCAACGCGGTCTGACAATTAACAATTTGCCAAGAGCCAAGCCGAATGGAACCGCCATGGTGGCATTCGATAAAATGACCGGAGAGGAACGGTTTCGCGTCGGGAACTATTTAGCAAGTTATTCCGCCCCCGTGATTCGCAAGATCGATAACCGTGATATTGGACTCGCATTCGTTCGAGAAGGGCTTCTTTCGTTCGATCCGAAAACAGGAACGGAACTTGGTTTTACTCCTTGGCGTGCGAGCAGCCTGGAGAGTGTTAATGGTGCTTCTCCCGTGGTAGTCGGCTCCAATGTATTGATCGGCGAAGCCTATGAAATCGGCGGGGCTCTCGTGAACGTAAGCGAATCAGGGCACAAAACGTTCTGGAAAGATGGAACACGTCGGCGCGAGCAAATGTTTCGACCGCATTGGACGAACTCGATCGTTATTGGCAATCGCGTTTTTGTGAGCAGTGGACGAAATGAGCCCGACACCGATTTGCGTTGTATTGAGTTCGGTGCGTCGGAATCCGATCCCTCCAAGAACGACAGCAATCGTAAAAGCACTCCAGAGTCCACAACGAAACTGATATGGTCCGTCGCGAATCGTGATCGAATGACGGGAATCGCAATCGATGGGCATATTGTTTGGCTCGGGGAGTACGGAATCCTACAGTTGGCAAAGATTGATGGCGATCGTTATCAGGTGGTTAGCGAAATGGATCTGGGGAATACAAAATCGCCCCAAGAAAATGCCCCTTTGATTATCGCACCGAGTTGGGCCCCTCCGGTCGTTTCGCATGGACTGTTGTATGTGCGAGGAGCGAATCGAGTTGTGTGCTTAGAGTTGGTTCCTGATTCAAAATGATCCAACCATCAAAGCAATTTGAAAGGACGCATACGGTGCCGGAATCCTCTTGTTCTGTTTGCTATGGGGCGACTGCCAGACGATTCGAAAAAGATGGTTATTGGATCCGACGTTGTATCAACTGCCGGTATCAATTTTTAGAGAGTTCACCTGAACCCGATCACATCTCGAAGGTATACGGAGATGAGTACTTTTTCGGTGGTGGGGCGGGATATTCCGACTACATTTCAAGTGGGGCATTGGTTCGAGATCACGGCAGACGGTACGCTAAGCTATTAAAACGACACATGACACCGAGACGGATGCTTGACATCGGTGCAGCAGCAGGTTTCTTTTTGTCGGGCTTTTTAGAGGAGGGGTGGCAAGGTGATGGGCTCGAGCCGAATGCCAAAATGGCTGGCTATGGCAGAAATGAATTACAAGTCAATATTATCGAGGGGGCTTTAGAGAGGTTTCCGAGCGAGTTGTCTGGTAAGTCGTATGAATTGCTTACTATGGTTCAAGTCGTCCCACATTTTTATGATATTCATGAGGTGTTTCGAATTGCAGCGTCTCTAACGAATGTTGGGGGCTATTGGCTAGTGGAAACGTGGAATGCGGAGAGTCTCAGTGCGCGACTATTTGGTCGTCAGTGGCATGAGTACAGTCCTCCAAGTGTTTTGAGGTGGTTTTCACCGACTAACTTAACAAAGTTGTGTGAGTCGTATGGGTTCCGTCAAGTTGATTCCGGGATGCCCCGAAAGTGGCTAACGGGGGCACATGCCAAATCCCTTTTACGCTATAAGTTGAAGAGCTTTCCCTTGAGTCTCGGTAAGCCGTTTCTAAGGCTTGTGCCGGACCGGATGAAAATACCTTACCCCTCTGAGGATTTGTTTTGGATACTACTCAGGAAGACAGATTAAGTATGGGGTTATGGTTTTGGTTAAACGGCTAACGATACATAAGCGTTTATTCTTGTTGCCACATAAGCACCACCCATCCTACGCGACTTTGTTCGGGTTGACTTCGATCGTCGAGGGCTGGGAAATCCTCGCTTAGCTCTAAAGCTCCTCTCGAGGAAGATCATCGAGAGAGGTGATTCCCGCAATTTCAAGAAATTTTTCGGTTGTGAAGTATCTAGTTTCCGCACCATCTTTCTCAGCACGCAGAAGCCCCTTTCGAACCAGCAGGTTTAAAGTGGCGGTTGGGGGATTACCCCAAAGGTTCTCGATCTCCTGCCTGGTAATTCCTGGGGTGTAGGCCGCCATTGCTAAGCAATCGATTGCAGACTGGTGAAGAGATACCTCGCGTACCTTGACCTGAACACGATCACGAAAACCGGCGGCATGATGCAGAAGTTGCATGCGATATCCCCCTCGCTCATTCACAATCTCGAACACATTTCCTAGACTGCGATACTTCTTGTTCAAGCTCTCGACGATTTCGTTTAGTTCTTCAATCGTCATTCCTTGGAAGAGCCCGAGAATCCGATCGACCGCTATCGATTGCGATGAATCGCCACCGACAAAAAAAATCGCCTCAAGAGCCCCCTCTGTTGTGACGGCAAGCCCATCTGAGTCTGTCACTTCCGGTGCATCGAGCAGTTCGTCCTTCTCGTCACCGTTCAGATTCAGTGGAGTGGCTCCGTCGCTATCCGGTATTGGAAGAGTATCGGTTCCTATCGCCTCTGCGTAGGCTCTGCCAAGCTCCTCCAACGAGACTCCTGTCTCTTCGGTCTGTACCTCGTTGATAGAGTCATCGGATTCTATTTTTCTAAGACGGCGACCAAACACCATGATAAACTCCCAGAGCTGCTACCAGCGGTATGCATCGACCCAGAGCGGACCTCGGATAATCAGTATTCCCTGATCAAATGCGGAATGAGCGAGTAAATCCCCTTTGGATTCTTCGCACTGCATGCGACCTAATTCTTTGATTTTCCCTTCTGATGTATCGAGCAGGATGACAGCACCATCACAGCAGGTTATCAACAATCGCTTATCTTCTACAATGATGGATGAGTAACTGTGTAGAGACGGATCATGCCATTGATCAACAGTCTTTAGCTCCTGGCTCGGGTCCAGCAACACCAAACCCTCGTGTACACTGGCGACATAATCGCCGACTGCTACGGGCGAATTCGCGTCGTGAGAAAGGGCATCGGATTGAGCAAGAAATTTTAGTTGCTGTCTCGTGTTGTCGCTTTCTTTGTTTACATCAGACAAGTCGTATAGCAATGCTCCATTGTTTTCACTCACAATGAAGAGTTTGTTTTTGACGACAACGGGTGATGGAACATTGAAATCCCGATCGATCGGTAGCTTTAACTCCCACAGTCGCTTACCGTCTTTCGCACTCCAAGCTCCGAAGGATTTTTCATCACACCCCAAGAGTTGCGCATTCCCATTGTGGCTCATCAAAATAGAAGACGAATAGGCAGCCTGTCGGCCTGATGTGCGCCAGACTACCTCTCCCGTTTCCAGGTTTAAACCGACTAGAGCAGAGTTGGGACCGCCTGCCTGCACAATCAGAGTGTTTTCATAAACAATAGGACTGGCTGAGTATCCCCAAGCAGGCATTTTGCCACCAAGTTCCTTAACTAAGTGCTTAGTCCAAAGAGGCTTGCCCGATTCTAGGTCGAGTGCAGCGAGTTCACCGCCAGCCCCCAAAGTGATGATTTGATCTTCTAAGATGAGAGGGGTTGATCGTGGTGAGTTCCCGTAATCGAGAGACAAG
>Ga0315899_10000819_pt1 | contig 36780 bp, 34 predicted proteins | sample LakEriMetagenome_2_FD_203518 | JGI IMG/M metagenome (GOLD analysis project Ga0315899, IMG submission 203518) | Freshwater fungal communities from buoy surface, Lake Erie, Ohio, United States - Buoy 4 MA112 | ecosystem: Environmental > Aquatic > Freshwater > Lake | place: USA: Lake Erie, Ohio...
GCGCGATGGACTGGCTTCGTTCGGCGTTGGGGGCTTCGGGGACGTACCAACCGGAGTTGGCGAAGGAGGTGTCCACCCCGCCGACCCCGGACAATCGACCCACCATCTGGTTCTCGGTGGCGTCGAACTGAACCCCGGCGAAGGTGACCCGTCCGTCGTCGTGCACCAAGAGATCGGTGATGTATCCCTCGCGATTGGCCGGAGCCACCCAGCGCCCGGAGGAGGAATCTCCGAACGTGGTGTCGAAGGAACCGTCGGCGTTCAGCTTCATCACGAACGGCCGTGAATCGCCACCGTCGACCGGGGCGAACGCGGAATATCCGCCGATGACGAGACTTCCGTTCGGTCCGAGGGCCACGGTATTCAGGATGACTCCCTGACGTTCGGTGTAATCGACGATTCCCGCCACACCGAAAGTCGTGTCGAGTTGGCACGTGGGGTCGAACTTGATCACCATTCCGACGGGAGTGGTCGCGGTGTCCTGGCCGACAAGGACGACCGAGCCGTCGGCAAGCACCTCCATGTCGGAGGCCAAGAAGTCCGACGCACCACGGTGGGTGTTGTAACCGGATCCGGCGCACGTCGTGTCGAGCGAACCATCGTCGTTGTAACGGGCCAGGAAGGTTGTGTCGATGCTGTTGCCGGTCGCCCCGGTGATCCCGGCCACCACGATCTTGTCCGTTCCGTAGGCCTTCGTCACCGACGCCACGGTCTGTGCTCCTGGCGCAAAAGTCACGATGCCGGTGCCGCCCCACGACGTGTCGAGATCACCATCGTTGGCCATGACGGCGCTGGCACCGCCGAGCCCCACGACGACGAATACGAAGGACGCCAACAACTTCCTCATGAGCGCATTCTTCAGGCCGTGATCGCGAATGCCACCGCGGTGGCGTGGCCCACGTTCAAGGAATCCACGTCGGAAACGATCGGGATACGAACACACCGCGTCGCTGCCTGCAACGATGCGTCGCTGAGGCCCGGGCCTTCGGCGCCGAACAGCAGGGCCAATGGGCCGAACGACCCAGACCCGATGCTCATGATGTCCTCGGCATCGGAACGAGGGGTGAGGGCCCAACTCTGGCCACCCCTCACGGCGCACGCGTCGACGACCTCGCGCACCTCGGCTCGAACCACCGGGAGGAACAGGATCTCACCCATGGACACCCGAACCGCTCGGCGGTAGTAGGGGTCGGCGCACATGGAGTTCAGAATGAGGGCGTCGATACCGAAGGCGCGGGCGGCCCGCGCGATCGCACCCAGGTTCTCGTGGTCGTTCACGCCCTCCAACACCGCCAGTCGATGGCGGGTGCCGTTCAGCGGTGGTCGATCGAACACCGCGTCGAGACTCAGAGGCCGTGGGCGTCGGGCGGAGGCGATGACGCCTCGATGCAGGTTGAACCCCGCGGTTCCAGCAACGATCTCGGGCTCGGCCACATAGATCGGACAGTTCAGGTGCGACAGCGAGGCCCCCATCGACTCCCATCGCTTGGGCGTGAGGAGAACGGAACGGATCTCCAGCGACGACGCGGCCAGTCGCTGCACCACCGCCACTCCTTCGGCGATCAGGAACTCGTCGCCCTCGACGGATCGACGAATGTCGGCGTCGCGCAGGTGTCGATAGTCCGCCAGGCGGGGATCGAGCGGATCAGAAATGTCGAAAATGTTCCCGCTCACCCGTCCAGTATGACCAGAAACATTCGTTTGATCGGTGTGGGAAACGACGAAGGGAGAAGAACAGTGAACGACGGATTCGAGGGTTACGACATCATCGGCGACGTCCATGGGCAGGCCGGAAAATTGGAGACGTTGCTCCGGGTCATGGGGTACCGGCACACGGCCGGCGCGTGGCGACACGACTCACGTCAGGCGATCTTCCTCGGAGATCTCATCGACTACGGGCGGCGACAGGTGGAGACGGTCGATCTGGTGCGGAGCATGGTCGACGCGGGAAGTGCCCGCGCGATCATGGGCAATCACGAGTTCAACGCCATCTCGTGGTACCACGGTTGGCGACGTCCGACCCAGGGGAACTTCAAGGACCACGAGCCGTTCCTGGATGCCGTGGTCGGAAATCCGGCGCTCTACGCCGATCTCATCGGATGGATGCAAGAGCTTCCGCTCTGGATCGAGGACACGGCCGGCAACGTCCGGTTCGTTCACGCCTGCTGGAACGACGAACACATCTCCACCATCGGGCCGACCGCCCGACTTTCCCTCGACGACGTGCGCACCGCCTCCATCAAGGAGAGGGAAGGCGAGACGCCGACACCGATGAGGGCCGCGGTCGAGTGCCTCCTGAAGGGACCCGAGGACCCCAACGACACGTTCACCGATCACCACGGCAAGGTTCGCCAGCGACGCGTGCTGTGGTGGTCGACGTACGACGGACCGGCATTCTGCTTCTTCGGCCACTATCGCCAGTCGCTCGACGCCCCCCGAATCTCCGGACCACGGGCGCTGTGTCTCGACTACAGCGATCGTGAGGGGAAGCACCCGCTCTTCGCCTATCGATTCGACATCGGTGACGCATCACTGGACGAGGACAAGTTGGTCCGCGTGCCCGTTGCGTAGCATCGTGGGCGCATGAACACCGTTGTCATCGTCGGATCGTCCTTGGCCGGTTTGCGAGCCGCCGAAACCCTCCGTCAGGAGAAGTTCGACGGTCGTATCGTGATGGTCGGCGCCGAGGATCGAGCGCCCTACGATCGCCCGCCGTTGTCGAAGAAGGTGTTGTCGGGTGAATGGGATGCCGACCGTGTGGTGTTGCGCAAGGCCGACGACCTGGCGGCGTTGAACCTGGACTGGAGGCGGGGCTCGGCGGCGGTCGGGGCCAACATCAGCGAGCGAACGGTCACTCTGGCTTCGGGCGAAACCATCGCCTTCGACGGATTGATCATCGCCACCGGAGGAAGCGTGAAGCGCCTACCGAACCAACCGACGTGGCGAGGCGTTCACACCTTGCGCACGCTCGACGACTCGCTCGCCCTGCGCGGGGAACTGACCGACGGCCGACGAGTGGTGGTGATCGGTGCCGGATTCATCGGGTTGGAGGTGGCGGCCACGGCCCGTGGTCGCGGGTGCGAGGTGACGGTCCTCGAAGGGCTGGAGGCCCCGATGATCCGCGGTCTCGGGGCCGAGATGGGTCGCTACGCCGCCTTGGTGCACGAGGACAACGGAGTGGTTCTTCGTTTCGGGGTGCGAGTGAGCGGACTGGTGGAGGGCGAACCGGGCGTGGTCGCCGGCGTGGCGTTGGAGTCCGGTGAGGTGGTGCCGGCCGATGTGGTGTTGGTCGGGATCGGAGTCGCTCCCTCGACGGAATGGTTGGCGAACTCGGCACTGACCATTCGTGACGGTGTCGTGTGCGACCGCACGCTCAACGCCGGCGTGCCCGGGGTGTACGCAGCCGGCGACGTGTGCCGTTGGCACAACGGTCTGTACGACCGCGAGATGCGCGTCGAGCATTGGACCACCGCATCCGAACAGGGAGCGGCCGCGGCCCGCAATCTGCTCGCCGTAGCGCGCGGCGAGGAACCCAAACCCTTCGTCGACGTCCCGTTCTTCTGGAGCGATCAGTTCACGGCACGCATTCAGTTCGTCGGTCGCGCCGAGGGTGGCGAGAAGGTGAGCATCGTCGTGGGCTCGCCGGAGGAGCGTCAATTCGTGGCGCTGTACGAGAGCGACGGACGACTGGTGGCCGCTCTCGGCGTCAGTCGTCCGCGACAACTGATGCCGTTCCGCAAACTCATCGGCGAGCGAGCCACCATCGAACAAGCTCTCGAGTTGGCTCGCTCTTTTGTTGCAACCTGAACGATCTTCTGGGAAGATTCACCGGGGGAGGTGAGCGATGCCCAGACTCGATGCGGAACGAGTGGCGCTGTGGCGCAACTTCCAGGTGGCCGGCGAAGTGGTGTCGCGCATGATCGAGGCCGAGATGGCCGACGAGTTCCACTTGTCCCTGCCCCAGTTCGACGTTCTGGCCGTGTTGGCCGCCCACGACGAGCAACTGCGGGTGAAGGAATTGTGCGAGGTGCTGTCGGCGGTGCCGAGCAGCTTGTCGCGTCGGATCGACTCGTTGGTGGAGCGCGGCTACGTCACCCGCGAACCCGCGCCCACGGAGGACGACAACCGCGCCGTCATGGTGCGTCTGACGCGCATGGGACGCTTGGTGTGGCGCGACGCCAACATCCTGTATCGCCGGGCAATTCAGCGAGCGTTCGCCAGCGAGCTGTCGGAGGCCGATGTGGCCGCCATGGTTCGTGCTTTGGCCAAGATCGCCCCGTTCAGAACCTGAATGGTGCGGTTCTGATTGGCGACGGATGGTCGCCACACAGCAGACTTGCGCCAGTTCGAACCGAGGAGTCCGTCATGAACACCGCAGTGATCGTCGATGCCATCCGCACCCCGCTGGGCAAGCGCAACGGCAAGTTGAAGGAGTGGCACCCGGTCGACCTCATGGCCGAGGCCATGGGAGCCATGGTCGAGCGCAACGGCTTCGACCCCGGCCTCATCGACGACGTCGTGATGGGATGCGTCATGCAGGTGGGCGAACAGTCCACCAACATCGCACGTAACGCCGTGCTGGCAGCAGGCTGGCCCGAAGATGTTCCCGGCACCACGATCGATCGCCAGTGTGGTTCGTCGCAGCAGGCGGCCCACTTCGCCGCGCAAGGAGTGATGGCCGGTGCGTACGACATCGTGGTGGCCGCCGGCGTGGAAGTGATGACCCGCGTGCCCATGGGTTCGGCGATGGCCGACGGGAAGTACGGCTGGCCGTTCGGCCCGCGCGCCGTCGCCCGCTACCAGAACGAGGGAGGCCTCGTTCCTCAGGGAGTGTCGGCCGAGATGATCGCCGACAAGTGGAACATCTCGCGCGACGACATGGATCGCTTCGGTGTCCAGTCGCAAACCCGTGCCGCACGGGCCACCGCCGAGGGACGCTTCGAGCGCGAAATCCTGCCGGTTCTCGATGCCGAGGGGAACCTGATGACCCGGGACGAGGGTATTCGTGACACCAGCATGGAGAGCTTGGGCAAGTTGAAGCCCTCGTTCCGCAGCGAAGAGGACGGCGGTCGCGTCACGGCGGGCAACTCGTCGCAGATCACCGACGGTGCCTCGGCGCTGCTCATCATGAGCGAGGCCAAGGCCAAGGCCCTCGGACTGACGCCCCGCGCCCGTTTCGTGAATTTCAGCTTGGCGGGTGACAACCCCCGGTACATGTTGACCGCACCGATCCCGGCCACCCGCAAGATTCTCGAGCGAACCGGTCTCAGCATTCACGACATGGACGTCGTCGAGATCAATGAGGCCTTCGCCTCGGTGGTGTTGGCGTGGGAGAAGGAGTTCCATCCCGACATGGAGAAGGTGAACCCCAACGGTGGGGCGATCGCCCTCGGACACCCCCTCGGTTGTTCGGGTGCGCGGTTGATGACCACTCTCCTGCACGAACTGGAGCGCACCAACGGCCGTTACGGACTGCAGACCATGTGCGAGGGCGGCGGCATGGCCAACGCCACCATCATCGAACGCCTCTGATCCATGGACTTGGCCCGCATCATCTGGTTGAGCGGTGCCGCACTGCTGTTCCTGTTCCTGTGGCGAGTGGGGGTCGGCATGCTGCGCAGCATGACGACGCCATTGCCCCCGCCTCCGCCTGAGGGTGAGCTACGCAAGGTGAACGTGAAGTATCGATGCAGCGTGTGCGGGCTCGAGATCAAGATGATGCTGGCTCCCGAGGAGGACCCAGACGCCCCTCGGCACTGTCTGGAAGACATGGATCTGGTGGCTCCCGTTGAGTGAACGGCGAGTTACACCGATGTGACTATCCCCCAAGTTATCCACAGGCTGGGGACAGCGTTTTCACGCTAAATGCCTGTTCAGGCCGCTAGTGATACTTGGTGGCTGTGTACAGACCACCAAGGATGAAGGCCAATCCGGCGACGAGGTAGTAGTTGCTGCGCCCCCCGGGAACCGCGCCCAAGTAATAGAGCAAGATGATGAGGGCACCCACGATGAACAGGGCGAACATCAGGATCGGCACCCAACGCGGGCTTTCCTTCACGTACGAGGGGATGGGCGGCGTGTACCGAGTGGAGGCCGCCACGCCGTGTTCGTTGTGAGTGGGATTCGTCGACCGCGCCTCACCGGGCTTGGTGCCCTTGGGGGTCGTGCGTCCGCCTGTTTTCCTTTTCGGAGGTGCCACGAGGATGAGTGTAGTGGCAGGCTGGGACCGTGACCCGTGTGCTGGTACTCGATAGCTACGACAGCTTCGTGTACAACCTCGTGCAGTACCTGGGGGAACTGGGCGCCGAGCCGGTGGTTCACCGCAACGACGACCTGACCGTGACGGAAGCGTTGTCCCTCGACGTGGACGGCGTGTTGCTGTCGCCGGGACCGGGGCGCCCGGAGGATGCCGGCATCATCTGTGACGCCATCGTTCCCTTCGCCGAGCGCGGCACCCCGGTGTTCGGCGTGTGCCTCGGTCACCAAGCCATCGGCCACGTCTTCGGTGGACGAGTGGTTCGGGCCCCTCAGTTGATGCACGGCAAGACCAGTCCGGTGCGCCACCGCGACATCGGCGTGTTCGCCGGTGTGGAGAACCCGGTCACCGCCACGCGATATCACTCGTTGGTGATCGACCCCGATGGATTTCCCGATTGCTTGGAAATCACGGCCGACACCGAGGACGGCATCCTGATGGGCGTTCGACATCGATCACTTCCGGTCGAGGGAGTGCAGTTCCATCCCGAGAGCATCCTCACCGGGTCGGGGCACGCGATGTTGCGAAACTTCTTGAACGACTGTCGTCACTGATCACGGCGCTGGGCGCCGAGTGATTCACGGCGTCGTTGTGGGAGCCGTCGTCGTGGGTGGTGTCGTGGTGGTGGCCGGGGTGGCCGCCTTGCCGACCTTCAGAAGAATGCGACCCCCGGGGGCGATCTGCACGCCGGTACTCGGATCCTGGGCGATCACCAATCCGTCGTTGGTGCTTCCGGAGGGAACCTCGATGTATTCCACGCGGATGATGAAGCCACGCAACGCGGAACGAGCCTCGGCTTCGGTGATGCCGGTGACGGGAGGAACCGCGATGGTGGCCTGACCGGTGGACACGTAGAGCGTCACGGCCGATCCCTTGGTGGTCTGGCTGGAGATGTTGGGACTCGTGCGCGTGACACGGCCGGTTTCCACGGTGTCGCTGGCCTCGGGCACGACCGACACGATGAAGTCGAACGGCTCACCTTCCAGCAATGACCGAGCGGCCTCACTGGTTTGTCCCTGCACGTTGGGGATCTGCACGATTCCGCTGCCCTGGCTGACGATCAGGTCGATCGTCGCGCCACCCAACACCTGCTCACCCTCGGCGGGTGTGGTGGCGATGATGGTGTTCTCGGGCACCGTGGCGTCGTTCTGCATCGTGATGGTCCCGATGGTGAGACCCAGATCGAGCAGCGCGAGACGGGCCTGTTCGACGGTGAGTCCGGCCAGACGTGGCACGGGAACCGGATCGTTCGAGGGGTTGTAGATCACCTGAACGGTGTCGCCCTCGCTCACTTGTTCACCCGGCGCGGGAATCTGCTTCCAGACCACGTTCGCGTCCACGGTGGAGGTTTCCTCGGCCACCGGAATGACGTCTAGCCCGGCGTCCTCCAGGGTGGTGACGGCCTCCTCGAGAGTGAGGCCCGTGACGCTTTGGATGGCGAAGGTGGTGTTGGTCGGCCCGCCGCCGGAAAGCGCGATGACGGCTACCACGGCCGCGATCAACAGAACCATGGCCGCCGACACGGAAGCGATGACGATGTTGCGACGACGACGCTGCAGGTCGGTGGGCACGGTGGTTCCGCCACCGGGCGTGTACCCGGGAGCCAACTCGGGGTTGGCGACGATGATGGTGCGCGGCAAGGGCATGGTCGCTCCGGCCTCGACATCCGGAGTGGTCGCCGCCACGGCGGAGACGGCGGGTTGCACCGTCGTCACGGCGTCGTCGGGACCGATGAGAGGGGTCTCGCCGATGATCGTGGTGGGGGCGTCCATGGCGGTGGGCGTGGGATCGCCGTCGCGACGATTGATGAGAGCGGCCAATGCCTGGACCGGCAAACCTTCGCGGAAACGGCGCAAGTCGTCGCGTACCGCTTGTGCGTTGGGATAACGACGCGAGGGATCCTTGGCCAGCAGTCGCGCCACGATCGCTTCGAAGGCGCGAGGCACATCGGGTCTGATTTCATTGAGCGGTTGGGGTTGTTCGTGGACCTGCTTGTAGGCAATGGCCATCGGGCTCTCACCGGTGAACGGCGGCCGACCAGCCACCATCTCGTACAGCACCACGCCGAGCGAATACAGGTCACTGCGAGGATCCGGTTGTCCACCCTGCGCCTGCTCGGGAGAGAAATACGCGGCGGTGCCCATGACGGCCCCGACCTGAGTGAGCGAGTTGTCGGCGGCACTACCCAACGCGCGTGCGATACCGAAGTCGGCGACCTTCAACGAGCCGTTGTTGCCCAGCAGGATGTTGCCGGGCTTGATGTCGCGGTGGATCACGTTGTTGCGGTGGGCGAATTCGAGGCCCGACGCGATCTCGATACCCACTTCGGCCGCCTTGTCGGGACTCACAAGTCCGATCTCGCGCAAGGCCTCGGCCATGGTGCGACCCTGGATGTACTCCATCGCCATGAAGTAGGTGTTGTTGCTGCGACCCCAGTCGTAGACACTGACGATGTTCGGGTGATTCAGGTTGGCCGCCGACTGAGCCTCACGGCGGAAGCGCTCGACGAACGACGGGTCGGTGGCGAACTCGGGGAAGAGCACCTTGATGGCGACCAAGCGGTCGAGGAGAAGATCCCGGGCCAGATACACGTCGGCCATACCGCCACGGCCGATGCGTTGCTGCATCTCGTAGCGGTCGTTCAGGGTGGTCGGGCCGGCCTCGGACATAGGTGCGCCAAGGCTACCGACGAGGGCCCTTGGGACCGAGTCGCCCCTGCTCAGCGGGGTTGGCGAGACACGCTCCGCCGAATCACAGACCCAGTGCCACGTCGAGCACACGGCCGGCGATGGGGCCGGCCAACGTTCCGCCGGTTCCCTCACTGATCTCGGCCGTCGTGCCCTTCAACATCACCACGATGGCGTACCGCGGAGCCTCGGCGGGTGCGTACGCCACGATCCACGCGTGACTGCGTTCGGGTTCTCCGGCCATGTTCAACTGCGCGGTACCCGTTTTGGCCGCGGCCTGAACTCCGTTCGACAAGCGCAGGCAACACGAGGCGGTGCCGTTGTTCACCACCTCCACCATGAGGTCATCGAGTTTCGTAGCCGTCGACGGTGTCATGGCGGTGCGCCACGCGGTCGGTGCCGTGCGACGCAACGTCCGCCCGTCCTGGTCGAACGTGGCGGCCACCACGTGAGGTTTCATCATCACGCCCCCGTTGGCGACGGATGCGGCCACCATCGCCATGTGCAGGGGAACCATGGTGGTGTTCCCTTGGCCGAAGCCACCGATACCCAGCAGGGGAATGTTCTCTTCGAAGTAGTCGACATCGCCGAAGAAGCTTGCTGCCGGCGCCGGAAGGTCGATCGGCACCTTGTCGCCGATGCCGAATCGTTCGGCGGCACTCACCATCGTCTCGGGCCCGAGGTCGATGGCCATTCGAGCGAATGGTGTGTTGCACGAACGGCGGAACACTTCGACGAGGTCACCCCCGCACACTTTGCCACCGTAGTTCTGAATGGGGTCGATCGTTTGAGGTGGCAAGAACTCGGACTCCTCGGTCCACACGGTGGCGTCATCGACGAGACCGGAGTCGAAAGCCGCGGCGGTGGTGATGATCTTGAACGTCGAACCCGGCATGTATCGCTCTTGGTATGCGTTGACCAACAACGGCTTCCCGGGTGCGGCATCGAGATATTCGAAGACGGACCCGGCTTCCTCGGCATCGTGGGTGGCCACCAGATTCGTGTCGTAGGTCGGCCACGAGTACATCGCCTTCACCGCACCCGTCGCCGGCTCCAACACCACCACGGTTCCCTCGCGCCCCGCCAATGCGGCCTTGGCGGCTTCTTGGATGCGCGAATCGATGGTGACCTCGACGTTGCCCATCACGTCGCGACCGCTGAACAGTGATCCGATCCCGGTGATCTGCTGGGCCGCGGTGCGTCCGGCCAGAACGTCGTTCTCGACCTTCTCCACACCGGTCGCTCCGTATTCGAAGGTGAAGTAGCCGGTGACCGAGGTGTAGGTGTCGCCGTTCGGATACGTGCGTTGCCAGTCGAATTCATCGCCCGGGTCGCTCGCGACACTCGTGGCGATCACCACTCCATCGGAGGTGACGATGTCGCCGCGCGGATCGTTGAAGTTCTTCACCGTCTGACGCGTGTTGCGCGCGTCGTTGTCGAGAGTGGTCTTGCGCCCGACCTGGATGAGGTTGAGTTGCACGAAGAGAACGATGTACAAGGCGAAGAGAACCAGGGCGAGCTTGCCGATGCGCCGATTCATTCGGTCACCTCCGAACGAGTGTTGCGTCGTCGAGCCCGTGCGGCTTGAAAGCGCTCGCCCGCACTCATCTGATCGGGTGCCTCACCCAGACGTTTGGCCGTGTTGTCGCTGATGCGCAACAGCAAGGCGAGGAGCACGTAATTGGCGACCAAACTCGAACCGCCGTAGCTGACGAAGGGCAGTGTGATCCCGGTGAGGGGAACGACGCGGATGACCCCACCAATGATGATGAAGGCCTGCACGCCCACGATGGTGGTCAGGCCGATGGCCAACAACTTCGCGAAATCCCGCTTGGCGCGCATCGCCGTGCGCAGTCCGGCCCCGATGATGAGCAGGAACGCGACGAGAATCGCCGTGGCACCGAACAGTCCCAACTCCTCTCCGATGGCCGCGAAGATGAAATCGTTCTTCGCTTCCGGAATGCGGGTGGGGTCTCCCAGGCCCAGACCCGTGCCTCCGAGACCACCACTACCGAGAGCGAACATCGACTGGGCGATCTGATATCCGCGTCCGCGATAGCTCTGCCACGGATCGAGCCAGATGGACACCCGTGTCTGAACGTGGTCGAACAGGAAGTACGCGGCGGTGGCGCTCATCGCGAAGAGGCCGAGACCGATGGACATGAAGGCCGCCTTCTCGGTGGCGATCCACACCATCACGATGAAGAGGGTGAAGAACAACAGGCTCGAGCCCAGATCCTTCTGGCCGACCATCAGGACCACGCTGAATCCCCAGGCCCCCAGCAAGGGCAGGAGATCTCGGGGTTCGGGCAACATGAATCGACCGACGCGCCACGTTCCGTTCTTGATCAACTCGCGACTCTCGGCGAGGTAGGCGGCGAAGAAGAGCGCCAAGGCGATCTTGGCGAACTCACCGGGCTGAAAGTTGACGGGGCCGACACTCACCCAGATGCGCGCACCACCGGAAGAGAAGCCCAATCCGGGGACCATGGGTAGCAGAAGAAGTCCGGCACCTCCGACGAAGAAGGTCCACTTGAATCGTGCGAGATCGTTCACCCGTCGCACGACGATCAGGGTCGCCGTGAACGCGATGATCCCGATGAGGGTCCACGTGGTTTGCAGACCGGCCAATCGCTCGGAGAGTCGAGCGATCATCACGTAGCCGAGTCCGTTCAGCAACGCGGCCACGGGAAGAAGCGTGGAGTCGGCGCCGGGCGCCAAGAGGCGAACCGCGATGTGGGCCGACACCAGCACCAACAACAACGCGGCGAGGAACGGGAGGATGCGGGGAGGAATCACCGAGTTCTTGCCGAGCGAAGCCAAGGTGTAGGCGCCAGCGGTGATGAGGCCGGCGAAGATCACCAGGCGTAGTTCGGTGGCCCGCCGACGGTCGGCGATGAAACTCACGACACCGATGCAGAAACCACGACGGCGATGGTGATCGCCGCGGAGAGGGCGAACATTCCCCACGCACCCACCGCGAACCACGGCGAAGGCCGCGACGGTTCGTTGCTCGGAAGTGTGCAGATCACCTTGCCCTCGGGCTCGGACGCGACGGCAACCGGTTCGTCGACGGTTTCGAAGTCGACCACCACCACCGTGATGTTGTCCCTACCCCCGTTGCGGTTGGCCAGATCGACGAGCCGATCCGCCAGGTCCTGTACTCCCGTGGCCTCGCGAATCTCGCCCTCGATCTCGTCGTCGGCGGCTTCGTCGACCAATCCGTCGCTGCACATGATGAAGCGGTCGCCGTCTTCCACGTCGAGAGGGAACGTGTCGACATCGACGTACGACTCGATACCCATCGCGCGCAACACGATGTTGCGCTGGAAATGCACCCGGGCCTCGGCACGTGTGATGGCGCCCCGGTCGACCAACGACTGAACGTGGGAGTGGTCCTTGGTGACCTGTCGTAGCTCGCCATGACGCCACAGATAGGTGCGCGAGTCACCGACGTTGGCCACCACGATCTTGTGGGCGGTGGCATCGGTGACGACGAGTCCGGTGAGCGTCGTTCCCATGCCGGCCTTGCTCGGATCCTCGATGGCCTCCATGAAGATGGCCAGGTTCGCGGTGGACACGGCATCGGCGACCTGGTCCTCGGTGACCAAACCTCCGGCGGCCGACGTGTGCAGATCCGACAGAGTGCCCACGGCGATGGCACTGGCCACCTCGCCGGCGCTGTGTCCGCCCATGCCGTCGGCGACGAAGTACAGACCGTCGATCACGACGAACGAATCCTCGTTGCCGTCGCGAATGCGACCGACGTGGGTGCAGGCTCCGACCATGGCGCGGATCACAGGCGGGCCTCGAAGGTGACGAGTCCGATGTGGATGCGGTCGCCGACGCACAGACGGGCCGGCTCGGAGATCTCCTTGCCGTTCACGAGGGTGTGATTGGTCGAACCGAGGTCCTCGATGACGGTGAGTCCGTCGACGCGTCGGATCATCGCGTGGCGCGCGCTCGCACCGGTGTCGGCGGCCAGTTGCACGGTGCAGGAGTCGTCACGGCCGATGACGATGTCGGCGTCGGTGACGTCGACCACCACGCCTTTCATGTCGGCGGGGGAGAGAATGTGCAACGATCCGACGCGATGTCGACGCGAGACCCGGCGATCGGTGGTGGATGTCAGCCGCGGGCGAGCGCTGTCCGCGGCCACGTTGAGAGTGACGCGACTGACGGCGGGCACCCGGATCTCGTTCCACACGGCCCACAACACCCGGGCGAAGAACGCGTACAGCGCGAGAAGCAGTACGACCTTGAGGAGCCCGAGAAGCTGATCGGTGACCATCGGCGTCAGGCCTGACGAGCCTCGTAGCGGATGGTGTGGCTACCGAACGAGACGATGTCGCCATCGCGCAACGCGCGTTCGGCCGAGATCACGACCCCGTTGACCTTCGTTCCGTTCGTGGATCCCAGGTCCTTGATGACCCACCCGCCGGCAGCAGGCGCGATCTCGGCGTGTCGGCGACTCACGTTGGCGTCGTCGAACACGATGGCGTTGTCGGCCGATCGGCCAACCACGAGCGTGTCGGCCCCGAGCTTGATGCGACGGTCATCGGGCAGCACGACGACGGCGGTGATCGCCGTGGTGCCCGTGGGTCGGATCTCGGAGGACACCTTGATGCGTCCGACCTTGAGTGACTCGTCGGAATCGATGGCCACGGAGACCGTCCCCTTCAGGTGGTACCCCTCGTCATTGGCGTACTCCTTGACCGCCTCCACCAATTCGGCGAGCAGGTCGCGGCGCACCGACTCGAGAGCGTCGAGGTCGTCGGGGGAGAGGTGGACGAGAAAGTGATTCGGAACGACTCGACGATTCTTGGAGTCCACGCTGCGGTTGGCGTCGATCTCCTTGATGAGGCGACGGCCGATCTCGATGGGGCGGACGTTTCCGCGAAACGCACGGCTGAACACACCTCCGACCATATGCCTTCGACCATCCTCGCCTGTTTCACCCGGAGCCAACGACTGGCCCGTGAGTAGGTGTGAAGGGTACCGGCGATCGACCGTTGACGGGGCAGGTTGGGGCGGGCGAGGGGTGCTCGGTACCCTGTGAATCCTGTTGCTCGGGCGAGTGGCGGAATGGCAGACGCGCTGGCTTCAGGTGCCAGTGTTCGTAAGAACGTGGGGGTTCAAGTCCCCCCTCGCCCACCAGAGTCGTCGGTGCCGAATATCCTCGATCAGGCGTCGGTGATCTTCTTCGAGTCGTGAGCCGCGGCGCGGTAGATGCCGGTGGCCATCATGCTGGTCTCGCTCCGGCGCCGTTGCTCGTACACCGCGGCCCGGATGGCGTGGATGGTTCGCGATTCGGGTTCGGCCAGCGCCGCCATTTCGACGAGATGACAGGCCAGACGGAGTTCACCATCGGCGGCCAATGTCTCACCTCGACGAGCCAGCACCTCGGCCCCACCGGCCAACGACGCCATTTCGCGGGCCAACTCCATGTCGCGCGCGGGCTTCAGGTTTGCCGGATTCCCGTCGTACCAACCGCCGTACAAGCGCCAGATGTTGCGCACCACGAACTCGGGTTCGTCATAAGTGGCGCGCAAGTAGGGCTTGTCGGCCAACTCGTCGGGCAATTTCACGGTGTGGAGGATCTCGTCCAGTCGGGCCCCGGCGTTCATGAGCGCGAGCGTGGAGTCGTGGAGGAACTCCAACGCGGTGGCGGTGTCGTTCAGCACCATCGTCACCCGTTCGTGCCCCCCGATGGCCGGGCCGTGGGCGGGCAACATCAATTCGGGTCCGAGCGCCGCCATTTTGCGCAGTGCCACCGCCCAATCCAACGCGTAACGCTGAACCTTCTGCGGGTTGCCCGCGTTGGGGAACTGCCAGATGAAGAAGTCACCAACGGCGATCGCCTTGGCATCGGGGATCCACGCCCACGTGTGGTCGTCGGTCTCGCCACGTGCGTGGTGCAGTTCGAAGACGCGTCCACCCACGTCGAGCGTGGTGGATTCGCGGTACGTCACCTCGGGATAGACGAACTTGCGTGGGAACGACGGCGCGGGCAACCGGAACTGTCGCATGTTGATGTGTCCGTTGTATCCGTTCGTCGACTTGTAGCGATCGAAGCGCGCGGGGATGGCCTCGTGGCCGACGTAGGTGATGCGTCGATGTCCGCGACCCGCGGCGTCGGCGTCGAACGCCCCGGCTCCCCCCACATGATCGGTGTGGCCGTGCGTGTAGACGGCGGTGTTCACCGGCGCATCGGAATAACGACGGAACTGCTCGACGACCTTGGGGGCCGACAACGCGTGCGACACGTCGAACAGCACGTGCCCGTCCTCGGTGTCGAAACTCACCACGTTGCTGAAGGACTCGATGATGCCGACCCCGGCACCGAACTCCTCGATCTCGGTGGCCGAGGTGGACACCGAGAGTTTCAACACATCCGCACTGGTTCCGTCCACCAACGCCGCCGACCGTTCGAGCATGCCGTTTCTCGCCATGACGGAAGTCTGGCACCAAAGCGGTCAGTGGCTCTCCGATTAGGGTGACGTTCGCAGAAAGAGGGGGTCGGCCGTGAAGATCGAAGAACTGTTCTCGGTGAAGGGCAAGGTGGCGTTGGTGACCGGTGGGTCCCGTGGCATCGGCGAGATGATCGCCGCCGGGTACCTGGAGAACGGCGCCAAGGTGTACATCAGTTCCCGTAAGAAAGAACAGTGCGACGCGACCGCGAAGCGACTCTCCGAGCGCTACGGAGCCGAGTGCATCTCCATCCCGGCGAATCTTTCGGATTTGGCGGGCATCGACGCTCTCGTCACAGAGCTGAAGTCCCGCGAGGACCACATCGACATCCTGGTGAACAACGCCGGCGTCTCGTGGGGTGCGCCCCTCGACGAGTTCCCCGAGATCGGTTGGGACAAGGTGTTCGACACCAACGTCAAAGGTGTGTTCTTCCTCACCCAACGTCTGCTTCCCTTGCTCGAGGCGCGCGCCACGAAGGACGAGCCCTCCTACGTCATCAACATCGGCTCGATCGACGGACTGCGCGCGGCTTCGTTCGACACCCAGAGCTACGGTCCGTCGAAGGCGGCTCTGCACTCGCTCACCCAACAGTTGGCGGCCAAGTTGGCCAAGCGCAACATCATCGCCAACGCCATCGCGCCGGGACCGTTCCCCACGTGGATGTTGAGCACCGGTGTGGGCACGGGTGGTGACGTGGAGAACACCGACTGGGATGCCGTCGGACGATTGAACCCTCGCAAGCGCGTCGGTACTCCCGAGGACATCTCGGGACTGGCCATCTTCCTGAGTTCGCGCGCGTGCGGCTTCACGGTCGGTGCCGTGATCACTTGCGACGGGGGAACCGTCGTCAGCTGAGGGAGCGACGCTCGGCGGGTCGGTACTAGGGTCGCCTCATGGAAGTCACCCACGTCGACGTGCTGATCGTCGGTGCCGGCATCTCGGGCATCGGTGCGGCGTACCACCTGCAGACGCTGTGTCCCGATCGCACCTTCACCATTCTCGAGGGTCGTTCCGACATCGGTGGCACCTGGGACCTCTTCCGATACCCGGGTGTTCGCAGCGACAGTGACATGCACACTCTCGGATTCAGCTTCAAGCCCTGGACCGAGGCCAAGTCAATCGCCGACGGGCCGTCGATCATGAAGTACCTCCGTGAAACGGTGGCCGAGAACGGCATCGACCGCCACATCCGTTTCGATCACTGGGTCACCAATGCATCGTGGGACACGGCCACGTCCCGCTGGACCGTCACCGCCACCGACAAGGGCAACGACCGTTCGGTCACGCTCACCTGCAACTTCCTTTTCATGTGCTCGGGCTACTACTCGTACAAGGAGGGGTTCACCCCCGAATTCGCGGGTCGGGAGAACTTCCGGGGCACCATCGTTCATCCGCAGAAGTGGCCCGAGGATCTCGACTACGCCGACAAGAAGGTCGTGGTCATCGGATCCGGTGCCACCGCCGTCACCATCGTGCCGGCCATGGCCACCACCGCGGCGCACGTGACGATGCTTCAGCGTTCGCCCACGTATCTGGTGTCGCGACCCGACCACGATGCAGTCGCCGACACGTTGCGCAAGTTCCTGCCGGCGAAGACGGCGTACGCCATCACCCGCGCGAAGAACATCCTCTTCAGCAAGTACTTCTACGATCGGTCCCGCACCCAACCCGAGAAGGTGAAGCAGTTGGTCGTGGGTGGTGTTCGCAAGGCCCTCGGTCCCGACTACGACGTCGCCAAGCACTTCACGCCCTCGTACAACCCGTGGGATCAGCGCATGTGCCTGGTGCCGAACGGTGATTTCTTCAACGCCATCAACAGCGGCAAGGCCAGCGTGGTCACCGATCGCATCGATCGTTTCGTGGAGAACGGCATCCGTTTGGAGTCGGGCGAGGTGCTCGAGGCCGACGTCATCATCACCGCCACCGGCCTCAACCTCGTCACCCTCGGCGAGATGTCGGTCGAGGTGGACGGACACGAGGTCGATTTCGCGAACACCTGGACCTACAAGGGCTTGGCGTATTCCGACGTACCCAATCTGGTGTCGACGTTCGGGTACATCAACGCGTCGTGGACCCTGCGCGCCGACGTGGTGAGCAAGTACGTCTGCCGTTTGCTGAATCACATGAAGGCCACCGGCACGCAGCAGGCCACGCCCCGACTCCGGCCACAGGACGCCAACATGCCCGCGCGACCCTGGATCGACGACTTCTCGGCCGGATACATGCTGCGCGTGATGCATCTCATGCCCAAGCAGGGTGATCACGAGCCGTGGATCAATCCGCAGCTCATCGCGCGCGACAAGCAGATCATCGTGAAGGCGCCCATCGACGACGGCGCCATGCAGTTCACCAAGACTCCGGCCCTGGTGTGAGTCGGGCTCAGCCGGCCAGCGCCGGCTCGGGGGTCCAGCCCGGCCCGCCGAACACGTAGCGCAGGCGGTCGTTCAGATTGTCGGCCGATGCCACGTCCTTGGCGATGTTCACGAACTCGCCGTAGGCCATCTTCACCGGATTGTTCGTGCGGATGTTCTTGGTGAGTCCGTACTGAACCTGACGAATCTCGGGCTCGAACGTCTCGAAGAAACGATCCCAGATGATGAGGATGCCGCCGTAGTTCTTGTCGATGTACTGCTTGTTCGCTCCGTGGTGCACGCGATGATGCGATGGGGTGTTGAAGATCTTCTCGATCGGTGCGGGCAGTCGATCGATGGCCTCGGTGTGGATCCAGTACTGGTACAGCAGATTCAGTTGTCGGGCCTTCAGGAACGTGCCGTACCGATAGCCGAGCAACGACATGGGCCAGTACACCCACGTGGTGAGCACGCCCGACCACGTCTGGCGAAGAGCGGTGGACAGGTTGTAACGACGTCCGGAATGGTGCGCCGCATGATCGGCCCAGAACAGTCGGACCTCGTGCATCCAGCGATGGTTCCAGTAGTAGAGGAAGTCCCACACGATCATCGCGCTGAGGATGGAACCGCGATGCGAACCGATGTTGCTCACACGATGTCGGAACAGGAAGCCGTGCGCGCGGCGGTACACGCCGTCGAGGGCGAAGCCCACCACGATGGAGCCCACCAGCAAACCGAGGCTTCCCGCGGTGTCCCGCTTCTCGTACCCGAGGGGAACGAGGGGGTCCGGAGTGGGATCACCGTCGTCCACCGGTGCGACCGCGTCCACGGGGGGAAGTTCGCGCGAGCGGCGACGCTTCAACACGCGATGCTCCCAGATCATGGTGGCCACGAACACGGGCAGGGTCAGCTTGTCGATCAGGTCGATCTTCTTCAGCGGACTGGCCATGGGCCCACGGTACCGCCCGCGTCAGGACAACTTCTTGGCCAGGCGCAGGCTGGAAAGCGAGCTCGGATCGGCCAGACCCTTCATGGCGATCTCGTAGTCGGGCAACGCGTACACCTCTCCGTCGTCCCCGATCATGAGGAATCGGTCGAACTTGGCCAGGAACGTGCGGTCGTGACTGACGGCGATGACGGTGCCCTCGAATCCGTCCAGGGCCTTCTCCAGGGCTTCGGACGATTCGATGTCGAGGTTGTCGGTGGGTTCGTCCAACAACAAAACGTTGTGACCCTCGAGCTCCAGACACAGGATCTCCAGTCGGGCCTTCTGACCCCCGGACAACGTCTGGAACTCCTGTCGTGCGTTGTTCACCAATCCGTAGCGGGCGAGCGCCCGCATGGACTTCTCGTCGTCGATCAGACGATCACGGACGATGTCGATGCATTGCCGACCCGTGAAATCGGGACGATCGTTGATCTGCGTGAAGACACCCACCGAGGTGCGTGGCCCGAAGGTGATGGTGCCCTCGTCGGGGGTGGCGCCGTTCAACACCGCGAGCAGATGACTCTTTCCGGTGCCGTTCGGTCCGATCAGGCCGACGCGCTCACCGTGGTACACCTCGTCGGAGAACGGGAAGAACAGACCGCCCACCGAGACGTTCTCCAACTTGGCGACACGGCGAGCCGCGTCCGCGCCACGCAAACGAACGTAGATCTGCTGATCGGCCACCGGCGGGGGCGGAGGTCCGAGCGCCACGAACTTCTCCCAACGCGTCTCGGCGGCATTGGCCTTGGTGGCATTCTTGAAGTTCTGCGCGGCACGCTGCTTCATGATCTTCATGTGATGGAACAGACGGCGTTCCTCGTCGTTCCACCGCTTCAGCTCGTCACCCATCAACTCCTGTCGCTTCGCGCGGGCCTCCGGGAACGTGGCGTACGAGCCGCCGTGACTCCAGCAACCGGATCCCTCGATCACCACGATCTTGGTGGCGACGCGCTCCAACAACGCGCGGTCGTGGCTGACCATCAGGATGGTGGCCTTGCTGCCCATGATCTGTTCCTCCAACCAACCACGCGTGGGGATGTCGAGGTAGTTGTCCGGTTCGTCCAACAACAACACGTCGGATCCGGAGGTGAGCAACAGGTCCAGCACCAGTCTCTTGCGCTCGCCGCCCGACAGTTCCGAGACGAGACGGCGCGAGAAGTCGTCGATGGTGGACTTCACACTGCGTTGCGCCGCGGCCTGCCATTTGGTTTCCAGTTCGTAACCGCCGAGGTCACCCCAGTCGGACAATGCGGTGGCGTATCCCATGCCGTCGTCCGAACCGTCGGCCAACGCTTTCTCGGCCGCGACCAATGCGCGTCCCGCCACGCGGAGTTGCGGAGGCGCCACCTCGATGAGCATCTCGCGCAAGGTGTCGGTCGGCCGCGACATGCCCACGTCCTGGGTCATGGTGAGCATGGAACCGTTCACGGTGAACTCCCCACCGTCGGCGTCGATCACACCCGACAGGATGCGCAGGATGGTGCTCTTGCCGACGCCGTTGGCGCCGACCAACGCGGCGTGCTCCCCGGGGGCGATGCCGAAACTGACGTCGAAGAACAGCTGATCGGCCCCGGGTGGTGCGTATTCGAGTTCGGAGACGACGATGCTGCTCACCGCGACAGTCTCGCGGGAACGAACGCCGACTACACCTTCAACAGCAACTTGCCGTGATGGGCGCCGGTCATGAGCATGTTCATGACCGCGGGGAAGTTCTCGACGCCGCGCTCGATCTGTTCGCGCATGACGATGTCGCCGTTGCGATACCACTGTGCCAATTGGGCCTCGGCACGCGCGTAGTGCGCGGCGAAGTGGAACACCGCGAAGCCCTCCATGGTGGCGTGACGCTCGGCCAGTTTCAGGTAGTTGCGCGGGCCCCGCACGTCGTCCATCTTCTCGTACTGCGAGATGGCACCACAGATGACGATCCGTGATCCTTCGACGATGCGCATGAGAACGTCGTCCAGAATCTCTCCACCCACATTGTCGAAGAAGACGTCGATGCCGTTCGGCGCCAGCTCGTCCAGACGTGCCCCCACGTTCTCGGTGCGATAGTCGATCGCGGCGTCGAATCCGAGTTCGTCCACCAGGAAGGCGGTCTTGTGGCGTCCGCCGGCGATGCCGATCACCGTGTCTGCGCCACTGAGTCGGGCGATCTGGCCGGCGATCGAGCCCACGGCTCCCGCGGCCCCGCTGACCACCACCGTGTCGCCTTTCTTCACACGGCCGACGTCGACGATTCCGAAGTACGCGGTGAGACCGGTGGTGAGCCCGAGCGCGCCGAGCCACGCGTTCGCGGGTGCGATGCCGGTGTCGAGTTTGCGCAACGCGGCGGCCGGCATCACCGCGTGGGTTTGCGATCCGAGCGGTCCGAAGACCTTGTCGCCGGCGGCGAGCCCGGCGTCGCGACTGTCGAGCACCTCACCGACGCCGAGAGCGGGGATGACGCCACCCAGTCGGGCGCCCCGGTGGAAGCTGCCCTCGTCCAGGGTGGTTCGGATGAAGGCGTCGATTCCGAGAAGATCGACCGCCACCAACACCTGGCCGTCGACGAGCGGGGTGACGGCCTCCTCCACGAACGCGAAGTTGGATTCGTCGGGACGTCCGGTGGGGCGACTGACCAACACCACCTTGCGATTGACGGGGTTCATCACAAGCCGCCGTCGACACCGAGAATCTGACCGGTCACCCAACTCGAGGCCGGTGAGACGAAGTACAGAACGGCCTGTCCGAGATCGTCGGGCGTGCCCAGTCGTCGCATCGGCATGCGGAGGACCTTCTCCAACTTCGGAAGGTCCTCGTCCTGCAGGCGCATGGCCTTCATCATGATCTCGGTGGGGACCGCACCGGGCATGATGCAGTTCACGCGAATGCGTGGTCCCAATTCCTTGGCGTACGTGACGGTGAGTGAGTTCACCGCGGCCTTGGCGGCGGCGTAGTGACCGCTTCCCATCACGGTGCTCACGGCGGCCTTCGACGAGATGTTGACGATGCGACCACCGTCGCGCATGAGTCGGGCCGCGGTGTTGGTGCAGACCCAGACGGACGTGAGGTTCAGTCGCATCGTGGCGTCCCACTCGGCGGGATCCAGTTGCGTGAGTGGAGCTTGAACGGGGGAACCGCCGGCGTTGTTGATCCAGATGTCGAGGTGACCGAACTCGGAGACGGCCTTCTGGGCCAACGCCTCCACTGCGGCGTTGTCGGTGACGTCGGTGGGCATGGCGACGGCCCGACCACCGAGGGCCCGGATGTCGGCGGCGACACGTTCCACTTCGTCGGCACGGCGGGCGGCACACACGACGGCGGCCCCGGCGGCGGCCAAGGTGTGGGCGATGCCCTCGCCAATGCCCCGACCCGCGCCGGTCACCACGGCCACGTCATCGGACAGATCGAACAGTCGACTGGTTGATTCGTTCATCGCGCCCCCTCGTTGCGAACGAAGGAAAGTTACCAACAGTAAGTAATCTGCGAAAGGGACTCTTTCGCGTGAGGAATTCGATGAAGCAGACTGTCGACATGGGCAAGGCATCGGGGACGACGGCACGTCGACCGGGCCGACCGGTGGGTGGCCAATTGGAGGTGGGTCGCGAACAGATGCTCGACGCCGCCGAGCGCGTGATCGCCCGTGAGGGTGCCGGCGCGTCGATCGACGCCGTCGCCCACGAAGCCGGCGTCACCAAGCCCATCGTGTACGACCGCGTGGGTGGTCGAGCGGACCTGGCCGATGCCCTCGCCGAGCGGTTGTCGGACCGCATGGTGTCGGCGTCGGCGGCGGCCATCGCCACCGAACCGGGCCTCACCCAGGAATCGCTGACCCGCTTCATCCAGGCCAGCCTCGAGGTGGTGGGCCGGAACCGGAATCTGTTCCTGTACGTCACCGGGGGAACCACCGATCAGACCGCCCTCGGACGGCTGAAGTTGGCCGAACGCTCCACGACCCCCATGACCTCGGTCCTGGCACAGTGGCGGATCGGGCAGGGTCAGGATCCCGACGTGGCTCAGGCCTGGGCGTTCGGCATCGTGGGCATGTTGCAGATGGTCTCGTTGTGGTGGCTCACGCAGGACGAACGTCCGGCCGACGTGGTGGCCGCCCAGATCGCCGACCTGTTGTGGCATGGTCTGCCGGGCATGATCCAGGGGACGTAAATTACGAGGGGTAGATAACGACCGGCGGTCGGTGTTACTGTCGTCACAGGTTTGTTGGGGGGAACAACATGGCCGCAGAAGACAACTACGAGGATCTCACGGAGTGTGCACTCACTCCCGAACTCGAGAAGAAGCTCGTGAACGCGTTGGGCGAGTGCGTCTTCATGTGGGTCAACAGCAAGAACGAGCCGTTCGGCGTCGTCATGTCGTATCTCCCCAAGGACGGCAAGATCTGGCTGACGGCCGCCGAGACCCGCAAACGCATCCCGGCGTTACGTCGCAATCCGCGCGCGGCCGTCTGCATCAACAGCACCGGATCGAAGTTGGGTGGCGGCAAGACGGTCACCTACAAGGGCAACTGCTTCATCCATGACGATCGGGCCACCAAGGATTGGTTCTACCCCGAGTTCGCCCATCGGTTGCGTCCCGACAATCCGGCGGCGGCCGAGGCCTTTCGCTCGTTTCTCGACTCGCCCCACCGTGTGATCATGGAGTTCGTTCCGGACTACACGCTCAGTTTCGATGCCACCCTCATGTGGGCGCGTTCGCCCGAAGTCGTGCAATAACCACCAACACCAACGGAGATCACCATGTCGATGACCGAGAACGTTCCGGCCCACTTGCGGGGCAATGGTCGACCCACTCAGGAAGAAGTAACGCTCACCGACCTGAAGGTCGTGGGACGCATTCCGGCCGAACTCGATGGTCGGTATCTGCGCAACGGGGCGAACCCGCTGACGGGAATGAGCGATCATCCGTTCTTCGGAGACGGGATGATCCACGGGGTGCGTCTGCGCGACGGACAGGCGCAGTGGTACCGCAATCGCTACGTCCAGACACCGTTCATCGCGGATCCGTCGATCGACATCCTCGACCCGAACGTCACCCTCGACATGACCTGCTCGAAGGCCAACACGCACGTCGTCGGACACGCGGGCAAGATCCTCGCGTTGGAGGAGGGTCATTTCCCCTATGTCCTCGACGGCGATCTGAACACGGTCGGGTCCACCGACTTCGGTGGTCTGCTGAAGGGGCCGTTCACGGCGCACCCCAAGATCTGCCCCACCACCGGTGAGATGCTGGCGTTCGGCTACGCACCGCTGCCGCCCTACCTCACGTACCTGCGCGTCGCGGCCGACGGGACCATCGCCCAGGTGGAACCCATCACGGTGACCGGACCCACGATGATGCACGACTTCAACATCACCGAGAACCACGTGGTGTTCATGGACCTGCCGGCGGTGTTCAATCTCGATCTGGCGCTCGAGGGCAAGATGCCCATCGAATGGGGCGAGGACTATCCGGCCCGATTGGGTGTCATGCCGCGCAACGGCAACGACTCGCAGGTGAAGTGGTACGACATCAACCCGTGTTACGTCTTCCATCCGATGAACAGCTACGAGGACGGTGACAAGATCGTTCTCGACGTGGTGCGCTTCGACCACATCTGGAAGAAGGGCGCGATGGACTTCCCCAGTCCCTACCTGTGGCGCTGGGTGATCGACACGCGCACCGGCAAGGTGTCCGAGGAGCAGATCGACGATCGTTCGGCCGAGTTCCCGCGCGTCAACGACGCGGTGATCGGCAAGAAGCACCGATATGGCTACGAGATGTCGATGGGCAACGCCGGGTTCGGTGAGGTCGACGCCGGAGCAATCCTGAAGTACGACCGTCAGAACGGCACGCGCACGTCCATCGAGTTGGGCAAGGGCCGCGTGTCGGGTGAAGCCGTGTTCGCACCGGCCGCGGGGGCGACCAGCGAGGACGACGGCTATCTCATGACCTACGTGTACGACGTCGCGTCGGACACGAGCGAGTACGTGATCTTCGACGCCAAGACCATGAGCGCCGATCCGATCGCGACCGTCCAGCTACCGCGCGTGCCCTTCGGGTTCCACGGCAGCTGGGTGCCGGCCAACGTGGCCAACTGACATCCGCCGCATCCGCGGCGACAATCGAGGGGGATAAACATGGAACGATCCACGAGTTGGGGAACCTCGGGATCACGGAGGCGCCGTCGTGCGCTCGCCGCGATCTTCGCGAGCGGCCTGTTCGTCGTCGCGTGCGGAGGCGGTGACGATGGCGGGTCCACCGAGGAACCGACGACCAGCGAGGCGCCTGGCACCAGCGAGGCACCGTCGAGTTCGGAGGCTCCCGGGACCAGCGACGCACCGGCCGCGGAGTTGCCGGCACCCACCGGTGAGGAGATGGTGGTGGGACTCGTGAACACCGAGGGCGGAGCCGGAGGCCTGGACTTCCCCGACATTCGTCGATTCATCGAAGCCGCCGCGGAGTACACGAGCGCGCACGGCGGTCTGGGCAATCGTCCGGTGAGGTTGGAGTCCTGCGTCGCCAAGGGAAGTCCCGAGACCTCGCAGGCGTGCGCGCAGGAACTGGTGGGCAAGAACGTCGAGTTGGTCGTGTTGGGCCTCGATCTGTTCCCCGACTACAAGACCTTCGAGGCCGCCGGCATTCCGGTGATCGGCGTGCTGCCCATCCTGGCGCCGGACTACACCGCGAACGCCTTGTTCCTCACGGGCGGCAACGCCACGTCGCAGGCGGCGTCGGCGGCTCTCGCCAAGGATTACTTCGCTGCCACCAAGGTCGGCATCATCCACGCCGACAACGCCGGCGCGAACTCGACCGCCGCATCGTTGACCGCCGCGCTCGACAAGGCCGGAATCGCGTGGAAGGCCGTCAAGGGAGGCGACAACGAGACCGACGCCGGTTTCCAGGCTCTGATGCGTCAAGCCGTCGAGGACGACCCCGATCTGCTCGTCTCGTTGTACTCCGATGCCGGTTGCATCGGCACCATGCGGGCCCGCGCGTCTCTCGGGATCACGATCCCGGTGATCAGCACGAGCATCTGCGCCGACAAGGACGTCATCGACGTGGTGGGTGACGATGCGACGGGTTGGTATTTCGCGGGACTGGCCGAGGATCGAGACACTCCCGAGCGCGCGCTGCAGCGACGTCTGCTCGCCCCGGTGCTCGAGGTGGAGGAGGAAGAGGTCTCCACCACGTCCCTGGGACTCGGTGGTCTCGGTTACACGATGTGGATGTCGCTCGTCGATTACGGCAACAAGATGCTGGACGAGGGAATCGAGATGACCGGCCAGTCGCTCTTCGACTACCTGAAGACCGGAGAAGGGCTCTACCTCTTCGGTGGAGACTCGCCCATCATGTGCGGCTCGAACGCGAAGTACCCCGCGGTCTGCTCGTTCGTGTTCCCCTTCGCGATGTACAAGGGCGACGGAGTCGTCGGTCCCATCGACGATCTGGAGTCGGTGACCGGCTCGGTGCTCATCGACAGCAGTCCGTACCTGCCCTGATCGTGACGCCACGATGATGACGCCACTGTCGAGCAACTGACACGACGGAGATCCTCGAATGACCGATTATCTCTTCTATCTGTTGCTCGGCAGTGGCGCCGGGGCCATCATCGCCGCCCTCGGCCTGGGCATGGTCGTGACCTACCAGGGGTCCGGTGTCGTCAACTTCGCCGCGGGTTCGATGGCGATGTGGGGCACCTACGTCTACGCCGAGTTGCGCAACGGCGCGTACGTCTTCCCGATTCCGGGTCTTCCCGATCGATACCACTTCGGTGACGACGTCGGCTTCCGTTGGGCGTTGCTCCTGTCGCTCCTGACGGCCGCACTGCTCGGACTTCTCGTGTACGCGGTGGTGTTCAAGCCGCTCCGGCAGGCCCCGGCGTTGGCCAAGGTGGTGGCGAGCGTCGGACTGATCATCGTGTTCATCACGTTGGTCGAACGTCGATTCCAGGACATGACCGCCATGCGCGTGGCACCCATCCTTCCGCGCGAACCGGTCACCATCACCGGTGACCTCACCGTTCCACGGGACGGGCTGTGGTTGTTGGCGATCGTCGTGGGCCTCGCCGCGTTGCTGTGGGCCGCCAGCAAGTATCTGCGCATCGGCCTGGCCACGCGGGCCTCGGCCGAGAACGAGAAGGGCGCGGTGCTCCTCGGGTACTCCCCCGACTTCCTGGCCGCGTTGGGTTGGGTCGTCTCCACGGTGTTGGCGACGTTCGTCGCGATCCTCGCCGCCCCTCAGTTGCAACTGAACCCCAGCATCTTCACCTTCGCCTTCCTCGTTCCGGCGTTGGGTACTTCACTCATCGGGAAGTTCCAGAACTACTGGCCCACGCTCGCCACCGGTGTGCTCATCGGTATGGGTCAGTCGATCTGCACGAAGTTGCAGAACGAGATCAGTTGGTTCCCGGAGTACGGCGCGCGCGAGGGGATTCCCTTCCTCGTCATCATCGTGACCATGGTGGTGCTCGGCGAGCGACTGCCCGAACGCGGCGCGGTGAGCAACTGGAAGTTGCCCTCGGTTCCGCAGGCTCGTGTCACGCCGGTGTCGGTTCTCGTGCCCATCGTTCTGGCGGTCGTCGGCCTGTTCGCTTTCGGCCCCCTGTGGCGGGCGGCGTTGATGACGACGCTGATCGCGTCCGTACTGGCGTTGTCGCTGGTCGTTCTCACCGGCTTCGGAGGGCAAACCTCTCTCGCGCAGATGGCCTTCGCCGGTGTCGCCGGATTCGCGTTGTCGAAGTTGGCGATGCGATACGACGTTCCCTTCCCGATCGCACCGTTCCTGGCCGCACTCGGTGCGATGGTCTTCGGACTCTTGGTTGGATTTCCCGCCTTGCGCGTGCGGGGCACCAACTTGGCCATCGTCACTCTCGCCGGCGGAGTCACCATCGCCGAGTTCGTCTTCAAGAACCCCGCCGTCATCGGTGACATCGAGTCGGGTGGGGCGAAGGTGCCGAATCCCCGACTCGGTTCGTGGGACTTCGGTCTCGTCTTCGGCGACAAGGTCTCCCGACCGGTCTTCGGAGTGTTCCTCGTGGTGATCCTGGTGTTGCTCTGTGTCGCGGTGGCCAACGTTCGACGCGCCGGATCGGGACGCGTGATGTTGGCCGTCAGGGGAAACGAACGTGCGGCCGCCGCCATCGGGATCAACGTGACCAACGTGAAGATGACGATGTTCGCGTTCTCGTCGTTCATCGCCGGCGTGGGAGGAACTCTCATCGCCTACCGATTCGGTTCGGTGTCGGACCTGTCGTACGGAGTGATGGCATCGCTGACGGCCCTGTCGGTGGCGTATCTCGGCGGCATCACCAGCGTCAGTGGTGCCGTCACCGCGGGCATCACCGCCACGGCCGGCGTCATGTTCTACGGAATGAATCAGGTTTTTGGTGGAATGGGTCGGTGGGAGGTGCTCATCGGCGGTGTGTTGTTGATCGCCACGGCGATCACGAATCCCGAAGGGATCGCCGGTGGCATTCGGCTTCAGGTGGCGCGCAAGCGTCGCGAGAGAGAACTCGCGACAGTCGCCTCATCGACGTGACGCCTTCACGAACTCCTGAGGCTTCCTTCATCGACCACAGAGAATCGGTCACCTTGTCGCAGACGGTGAATCAGTAGGGTTCCCCCGACGGCACGCCGTCTCGAACCAAGGAGAACACATGAAGAAGTTCATCGGAATCGCCGCGTCGATCATGGCCGTCGCCGGACTCGCCGCGTGCGGTGGAGACGACGGAGGTAGTGGAGACGTCGATCGTGACGCATTGATCGCGTTGTTCAACGAGGACGGCGACATGACCCAGGAGATGGCCGAATGTCTGGCCGACGCCACCATCGATTCGCTCGATGCCGACGACATGGCTTTGATCATGGACGGCGGCGATCCGAGTGCCGAGGGCGAAGCGGCGTTCATGGAGGCCATGCAGCCCTGCATCGAGTTGGAACTCGGAAGCTGAGATCAGACCGCGGTGACGGTGGGTGATCCCGCCGTCACCGCGAAGGTCTTCCACGTCGTGACGGCTGATCCCTCCACGAGGGCGTCGTCCACGATGCGGTAGTCGGCGGTCCACGACGTGGCGTCGACGGTGTGCAACGTGTACCCGCGGTGGGCGACCTCGGCGTCGATGATGTTCGGTAGCGCCACCAGCAGAGCCTCGGTGGAGGAGTCGATGTTGCCACTCGACGAGATCGACGTGGTGACGAACTCGACACCCCGTGCGGTGGAGGGATCGGTGGACGAGGTCAACTGTCCGACGCCGGCCAGGTGAATGTCTCCGGTCAGCACGACCAGATTGTCGGCCTGCGCCACCGACTCCAACAACCGATCACGAGCCGGCGCGTATCCGTCCCACTGGTCGTAGTTCAGAATCGCGGCGCCCAGTCGAATGTCGGTCATGACGGTCTGATTGGCCAGGACGCTCCACACCGCGTCGCTGGTGATGTTCTCGGCGACCCACGCCTCTTGTCGTGAACCGAGCATCGTTCGTTCTGGTGCGGCCGCGTCGTCGCAGGCCGGGGTCAGTTGGAGCACCGCGTCTCCGCACGCTTGATCGTCGCGGTATTGACGCCCGTCCAGAACGAGCATGTTCACCAGACCACCCCAGGTGATCCGCCGGTGAATGCTCAGGTTCTCGTCCACCGGCGGGTCCAGCCGAACCGGCATGTGTTCCCACCATGCTTGGTACGCGGCGGCCCGCCGGGCCGCGTAGCCCTCGACATCGGCCGCGTCCTGCGGTGTCAGACCGGCGTAGTTGTTCTCGACCTCGTGGTCGTCCCACGTCACGACCCACGGACACGCCGCGTGCGCCTTTTGCAGCAGTGGATCGCGGCGATAGAGCGCGTAGCGATTGCGATAGGCCACCAGATCGGTGATCTCCTCGCTGTCGTGCAGGCGCACGGTGCCCGCGCCGAGCGTTCCGATGCCGCCCTCGTAGATGTAGTCACCGAGGAAGACGACGAGATCGGGAGACTGCTTCACCATGTCGTCGTAGGCGGTGTAAAAGCCGGCCGTGTAGTTCTGACACGAGGCGGTGGCGATACGGACCGTTTCGTTCGACGAGGCATCGGGTGCCAGTCGGGTTGCTCCCACCGGACTGGTGAACTCACCCACCCGGAACCGGTAGTACGCCACGGTGTCGGCCGGCGGTGTCACGTCCACATGGACGCTGTGACCGTGGCGAGCCGAAGCCACCACGTCTCCGGAACTCACGACATCGGTGAAGTCCACGTCGGTCGCCACCTCCCATCGGACCGTCACTTCCTCGTCGGTCACCCCACCGCCGTTCGCCGGATCCGGGGCGAGTCGCGTCCAGATGATCACCGAGTTCGTGGACGGGTCACCCGAGGCCACACCGAGCGTGAAGGGGTCGACGTCGAAGGGGGCCGGGGCCAAGGTGGTCGACGTGGTCGATGTCGACGAGGGGCTCGTCGTCGACGACACGGAGTCGCCGGAACTCCCATCATCGGACTTCGAACAGGCGGCCACCACCACCGACGCGCCGAGAGCGAAGAAGAGACGACGGGAGATCGGTGTGCTCATGACCGAATCTTGTCAGACGCGCGGACCCCACCGTGACGGCCGGGTCTCGTGAGGGGGTCTCACGACCCATCGCTCGTCAAGCCTGATCGTCGCATCGTTCCGTCGGGGGTGGACGCTCGCCCACCCGACGAGCGAGGAGGTCGATGATGCGCGCGATGTGGCAGCCGGTTTCGGGTGTGTTGATGTCGGGCTTGGTGGCCTGTGGGGGTTCCATCGGGGCGGTGACCGGGGAACCTCTCGCCGAGGTCGCTCGAACGGTCGAATCCCCCGTCCAGGCGACCACCACGACGGCGCGGCCCCAACCGGTCCCGTCCTCCGACGACGTCGTGTCGGAGTTCGATCGACTGATGACCATCCGGGTCGAGTGCGGTCGCCGACCACGCGCCTGTCGCGTGGACGACGTTGCGGCCGTCGGGTCGAGCATGCACGACGAGTTGTCGTCGCTCATGGACGCGCGCACGCGCGCGGGCATCGTCGCCTCCGGACGCGGCGCGTTGCGGTATCGCGTCGACGGTGCGCGCGTCGAGGGTGACGTCGCGTCGATCACCACGTGTCTGTACGACGACGTCGTTCTGACGATGGACGGTTCGATCTTCGACGAATCGACCATGAGCGCGATCACCGAATGGACGATGGTTCGCACGGCGCAGGGTTGGAGATGGAGCGACTGGCGTGCCATCACCTCGACGCGGGAGGGGGACCTGTGCGGATTCGCCGGATGATCATCACCCTGTTCGTGGTGGCTCTCGTCGGGTCGCTCGTCGGTGACATTCATCGTCAGGCTCTGGCCTCCGACACGTCCGGTGGTTCGTCCGGCGGCGTCATCTGGTCCGGAGTCCAGTCCGGCACTCCCCCGACGGGTGGCTCGTCGGGGGCGTCGTCCTGCACCTGGCGCATGTTGGTCACCTTCGACTCGACCATCGGTCGCACCACCAACATCTCGCGCGTGGTCGACGGCATTCGCTACGACCTGTACGAACGACGGTGCGGTTCGGTGTTCGCGGACATCTGGATACCCCGTCTCGCGCCGAGTCAGGTGGCGCGCAGTGCCGCGTTGCTGGTTCAGGCGCGACTGCCGAATCCGACCGTTTCGTTCGCTCCGTCGTCGGCGTCGATGGTGGTGAACGTACCCAACTGGTTCTGGGTCGACGCGTCGTGGTGGACCCCGGTGACCGCCACCGCGTGGATTCCGACCGCCTTCGGCCCGTTGTGGGCCCGCACCACGGCCACCCCCGTGTTCCTGAACCTCGTCACGCAGGACGACGGAAGCGCGTTCGGCAACGATCTCGGTTCGTCGTCGTGCGTCGGTCCGGGTTGGTCGTGGGACGTGTCGCTCGGTGACGAGTCGGTGTCACCGTGCATGTACCGGTATCGGCACGCCTCCACCTCGCGTCCGTCGGGAACGTTTCTCGGTGTCGTCGGCGTCGAGTGGCGGATCAGTTGGACATCGAGCACCGGTGCGGGCGGAACGTTGCCGTCGCACACCACGAGTTCGTTCGTCCTGAATCGGGTGGGCGAACTTCAGGCGTTGGTCGGTTGAGCGCGCGGGGCGCGCTGCGACCACAACACTCCGACGATCACCAGGGCGGCACCCACCAGCTGCACGGGCTTCAGCGTCTCGTCGAGGATCAACACCACCCAGATCAGGGTGAGCACCGGTTCGGTCGTGGCCACCAAGGCCGCCGAGGACGGACCCAACCGCCGCACGCCGAGGAAGAAGGCCATACTCGCGAGCACGGTGCTGATGGCGGCGAGTCCGACGGCCGAGCCGTATCCGCCGAGGCTCGTCGGTGCGTGCATCGGCCACGAGACTGCGGCGGCCACCACGGCGAAAGCCAGCGAACCGGTGAGGCTCCACGCCGAGGCCACCAGCCCGTCGCCGCCGTCGGTGACGAGCCGTTCGCTGTAGATGACGTACGCGGCGTAGGTGAGGGCGTTGCCGAGCGTGAACAACAACCCCACCACCGTGGCCCCGCCCGCGCCGTCCAACACCTCGGGAACGGTGAGCGCGATTCCGACCAAGGTGATCAGAACGGCGACCCACACCTGGCGTCCGGCCGGACGTCCGAGCAACGTGGCTCCGACCGCCACCATCGCCGGGTAGGTGTAGATGATGACGATGTACAGCGCACCGGGCAACTGATCGAGTCCGGCGAACGCCAACCACGCGACGCCTCCGAACAACACACCGGCGGTGAATCGGGGTAGCCACGCCACCGAGAACGGTCCCGGACCTCCGAGCCGCGCGCGAACCAACACCACGATCCACGCGAGTGGCACGGCCAGGAGGAAGCGCCACACCAACACATCGACCGCATCGAGTTCCTCGAGCACGTTCTTGCCGAAGATCGTGAACATCGAATACGCGGTGGCGCTCAGCACCATCCACGCGATTCCGTTCCTCTTGGCATGTTCTTCGAGACGTGACACGAGAACGAGACGCTAGAGCATCGAGCCACCGGAAACGTCTTGCACCGCGTGGCGCAACACCAGATCCTCGAGGGCGCTGGCCGTCATCGGACGCGCGTACAGATGGCCCTGATGGGTGGTGCATCCGAGAGCCAACAGCGCATCGGCCTGTGAGCCGGTTTCGACTCCGTCGGCGGACACGGCCAGTCCCAGATCGCGGGCCAGATGCACCATGGCCCGCACCACCGCGCGGTCGTTCGGATGTGATGTGAGGGCGTCCACGTGTTGCCGATCGACGCGAATCTCGTCGAGGGGCAGTGTTCGGATCAACGACAGCGCGGCTCCACCACGTCCCGCATCCTCCAGGCACACGCGAGCGCCCTGACGTCGTAGATCGGTGAGCACACCGGCGGCCCCCACCACGTCGCCCGACACCGCCGCCTCGTACACGTCGAGGGTCAACATGGTCGGATCGATTCCGGTGAAGAAAGACTGAATTTGTCCGTCTCGCCACGCGCGAGGCGTGCAGCGATGAGGGAGGTTGACACGGAACCGGAAACCCGCAGGCAACCCGAGCGCGCTGAGTCGTCGGATGACCGGCCGCGCCTGTTGCATGATCACGCTGGTGAGACGTTCCAGGGTGCTGGCATCCTCGGCCATCGTGAGCATCTCGGCGGCGTTGGCGATGGAGCCGTCGTGCTTGATCCAACGAGCCAGAACCTCGGCACCGATCAGGCGCCCGGTGGTGGCATCGAACTCGGGCTGGAAGAAAGGCACCACGTCTCCGGCGTCGATCGACCGGCGCAGAGCGCGCTCCTCCTGGTTGCGTCGCTGCATCTCGGCGCGCACGTCGGCCGTGAAGACCTCGATTCGATCCCGGCCACCCTCTTTCGCGCGGTGCAGAGCCGCGTTGGCGAAACCGATGATCGAACTCGGTGTGTCGTCCTTCTCGGGACCGATCGCGATGCCCACGCTGGCCGAGACACGAACGAGTCGTCCCACCAGCTCCAATGGTTCACCGATCGATCGTGTGAGTCGCGCGGCCACCGCCACGACGCGGTTCACGTCGGTGGCGTCATCCATGACCACCACGAACTCGTCGCCGCCCAGACGACCGGCGGTGCACCCGTCGGGAAGGGTCGCGGTGATCCGTCGCCCCATGACTTGCAGCAACTGGTCGCCGGCACCATGACCGAGGGAGTCGTTGATGCTCTTGAAGCGGTCGATGTCCATGAACATCACCGCGATCGGTCCGGTGGCCTCGCTCAGGATCCGTTCGAGACGTTCGGTGAGGCCCCCACGATTGAGTAGCCCGGTCATGGAGTCGTGGGTCGCCACGTGCACGAGGTCGTGGTGAGCCTCCGTGATGCGGGAATGGTCGATTTCCAGATGACGAACCCGCTGCAGAGCCTGGCGTCGACGACGGTCCACCAGCACCAGACCACCAAGGGCGACGAGCCCACCGAGGGCCAGGACGACATCGAGCAACACGTCGAACTTGTCGGCCCCTCCGTCCGGGTTCTTGACTGATTTGTCTCGGGGTCCGCCCGAAGGCTCGGGACAAATGTTTAGTCGGTGTGACTAAGGAAACAACAGGTGTCGGTTGCCGGAGGGACATTTGGGACCTAACTTGACACGTACTGACGCAGGATCTCCTGCCCCCCGGGGATCCGGCGTCAGTCCAAAGTTCGAGACACCCCTCAGGTCCTCACACCACAACAGGAGAAAACCCATGGCCAAGGCAGTCGGAATCGACCTCGGAACCACCAACTCGGTTGTCGCCGTCCTCGAGGCGGGAGACCCGGTGGTCATCCCCAACTCGGAAGGCGCTCGCACCACTCCGTCGGTGGTGGCGTTCAGCAAGGCCGGCGAGGTGCTCGTCGGTGAGGTGGCCAAGCGCCAGGCCATCACCAACCCCGACCGCACCTTCCGCTCGATCAAGCGCCACATGGGTGAGGGCTGGAAGAGCGACGACATCGACGGCAAGAAGTACACGCCCCAGGAGATCAGCGCTCGCACCCTCATGAAGTTGAAGCGCGACGCCGAGGCGTACTTGGGCGACACGGTCACCCAGGCCGTCATCACCGTTCCGGCGTACTTCGACGACGCACAGCGCACGGCCACCAAGGAAGCCGGTCAGATCGCCGGACTCGAGGTGTTGCGCATCATCAACGAGCCCACCGCGGCCGCTCTCGCCTACGGACTCGACAAGGGTTCCGAGGACGAAACCGTGTTGGTGTTCGACCTCGGTGGCGGAACTTTCGACGTTTCGGTGCTGGAGATCGGCGACGGCGTGTTCGAGGTGAAGAGCACGCACGGTGACACCGTTCTCGGTGGTGACGATTGGGACCAGCGCATCATCGATTGGTTGGTCGCCCAGTTCAAGAGCGCGCACGGTGTGGATCTGGCGAACGACCGTATGGCGACCCAGAGACTCAAGGAAGCCGCCGAGAAGGCCAAGATCGAGCTCAGCCAGGTGCAGCAGACCCAGATCAACCTGCCCTTCATCACGGCCACCCCCGAGGGCCCGTTGCACCTCGACGAGACGCTCAGCCGTTCGAAGTTCCAGGAGATGACCGCCGACCTCATCGAGCGTTGTCGCATCCCCTTCGAGCAGGCCATCAAGGACGCCGGTCTCACCAAGGGTCAGATCAATCACGTCATCCTCGTCGGCGGTTCCACCCGTATGCCCGCCGTGCAGGATCTGGTGCTGTCGCTCACCGGCAAGGAGCCCAACAAGAGCGTGAACCCCGACGAGGTGGTGGCCATCGGCGCCGCCGTGCAGGCCGGTGTGTTGAAGGGCGACGTGAAGGACGTGCTGTTGCTCGACGTGACGCCGTTGTCACTCGGCATCGAGACCAAGGGTGGCGTCATGACCAAGCTCATCGAGCGCAACACCACCATTCCCACCAAGCGCACCGAGGTGTTCACGACCGCCGAGGACATGCAGCCGTCGGTCGAGATCCACGTGTTGCAGGGCGAGCGCGAGATGGCCTCGTACAACAAGACCCTGGGCAAGTTCCAGTTGGTCGATCTGCCGCCGGCACCCCGTGGTGTGCCGCAGATCGAGGTCACCTTCGACATCGACGCCAACGGCATCGTGCACGTGTCGGCGAAGGATCGCGCCACCAACAAGGAGCAGTCGATGACCATCAGCGGTCAGAGCACGCTCTCCAAGGACGACATCAATCAGATGGTGAAGGACGCCGAGGCTCACGCCGAGGAGGATCGTCAGCGTCGTGAAGAGGCCGAGGTTCGCAACAACGCCGATTCGTTGGTGTACCAAACCGAGAAGGTGTTGCGCGAACAAGGTGACAAGGTGTCGGCCGAGGAGAAAGCCGCCGTCGAGGCCCCCTTGGCGACGTTGAAGAAGGCCCTCGAGAGCAACGACACCGCCAGTATCAAGGCGGCCACCGAGGCTCTGATGTCCGCGAGCCAGGCGTTCAGCCAGAAGTTGTACGAGGCCGCGGCGCGCGACGCGAACGCCGCCGGCACGTCGGCCTCGGGCCAGAGTGCCGCGGCGAACGATGACGAGATCGTCGACGCCGAAATCGTCGACGGCGACAACTGAGTCTCGACATGTCCGAGGAAACGACCGAGACCAACGGCGACGAGAGCGCGAGCGGCGACATCGTCGAGACGACGCACGTCGAACCGTCGGAGATCGATCTGCTCACGGCGGAGAAGAACCAGTACCTCGAACTGGCCCAGCGTGTGCAGGCCGATTTCGAGAACTATCGCAAGCGCGTGAGCGCCCAGACGGCCGACGACGTGGACCGGGCCACCGGTCGCATCGCCGAGGCGTTGTTGCCGGTGCTCGACGCGTGCGAGGCCGCTTTCGTGGCGCATCCCGCCGAGATCGAACCGTTGTTCAATCTGTTGCTGGGTGAACTGAAGAAGCAGGGTCTCGAGGCCATGAACCTTCACGGTCAGCCTTTCGATCCGGCGTTGGCCGAGGCGGTGTTGCAGGAACCCGCCGACGGCGACGGCGACGGAAGCACCGTCGTTGTCGACGTGCTGCGCAGTGGGTACACATGGAAGGGCCGCGTCCTGCGGGCGGCGTTGGTGAAGGTCAAGGGCTGAGGACCGTCACGTCATGACCGCGCAACG
>Ga0315899_10000820_pt1 | contig 36780 bp, 30 predicted proteins | sample LakEriMetagenome_2_FD_203518 | JGI IMG/M metagenome (GOLD analysis project Ga0315899, IMG submission 203518) | Freshwater fungal communities from buoy surface, Lake Erie, Ohio, United States - Buoy 4 MA112 | ecosystem: Environmental > Aquatic > Freshwater > Lake | place: USA: Lake Erie, Ohio...
AGAATAAAAGTGATTAAAATACTTGCTATGGCTAAATCAGCCATCAGGCATAATATGTCAAAAGATATTCACAAAATTAAGGTTCCTGTCTGCCTTATATGGGGTAAAGATGATAAAATAACCCCTCCTGATGTGGCAGTAGAATTCAATCAGTTATTGCCTGATTCTGAATTGAATTGGGTTGATTTATGTGGACATGCACCAATGATGGAAAGGCCTGTTGAATTCAATGCACATTTAAGAAAGTTTTTAGATCGTATCTATTAGCACAAGCTCTATGTTTGCATACGAACTCATATCGGATAGTATCCCAGCTCTAAGAACTTCTGATACCATTCAGAAAGTCTATGAAAGGATGAGCGAGTTTCGTGTTAACCATCTTCCAATTGTTAATGAAAAACAATTTATAGGACTTGTATCTGAAGAAGATCTGATAGAAGTTCATGATTTTAGCACTCCCGTGGGCAATTTAAGCTTATCGCTTCATAATCCATTTGTGTTTGAGGATCAACACGTTTATGATGTAATCAGGATATTTCACGAACAGAAATTAAGTCTTGTTCCTGTTCTTGATTTGAACCAAAACTACAAAGGTCTTATTTCCATAAACACACTATTGGAACATATTGCCACAATTACATCAGTGAAGGAACCCGGTGGTATAATTATTCTTGAGATAACCAACAGAAATAATTCATTGGCGCATATTTCTCAGATTGTAGAATCAGACAATGCTCAAATACTAAGCTCTTACGTTCAATCATTTCAAGATTCGACAAAACTTGAAATCACCTTAAAGCTTAATCGCACAGATTTGTCCTCAATTATAGCATCTTTTCTTAGATATGATTATCATATCAAGGCTACCTTTAATGATATAAAATCAGATGATGGTACTTCAGACCGATACGATCAGCTAATGAACTATCTCGATATCTAAAAATAAAACATGAAGATTGCAATTTACGGTAGGCAATTCAACAATAGTGTATTACCTCATGTTCAGCAGGTTTTCGACAGCCTGGCAGAACATTCGGTTGAGGCCTTTGTTTATGATAAATATAATCACTTCATCTCGGGGAAAATATTTTTCCCAAGGAAGTTTCAAATTTTTCGTAATTACAATGATCTGATTGATGCCAAAGTAGATGTAATGATCAGTCTGGGAGGTGACGGCACCTTACTTGACACTGTTACGCTGATTCGAGATTCTAATATACCGGTAATTGGCATAAACTTCGGACGTTTAGGTTTTTTGGCAAGTATTAATAAAAATGATATTGCAAGTGCCATGACAAGTCTGGTCAGCAAGGACTTTACCCTAGATAGGCGTGTCCAGCTTTGCATTGAATCAGAGCTTAAACTGTTCGGAAATGAAAATTTCGCTTTAAATGATGTAACAATTCATAAACGGGATACCTCAGCTATGATGATCGTGCATGCCTATTTAAATGGAGATTTTTTGAATTCCTATTGGGCAGACGGACTTATTGTTGCAACGCCAACAGGATCTACCGCTTATTCTCTGAGTTGTGGTGGTCCAATTGTTTTTCCTGGATCTGGAAATATGGTTGTAACACCAATTTCTCCCCATAATCTTAATGTTCGCCCAATCGTCTTGTCAGATACCAATATACTTTCATTTGAAATCGAGGGAAGAAGTTCAAAATACCTTCTTACATGTGATTCCCGAACAGAGGTGATAGATACTTCAATAAAAGTGAAAGTTAAAAAGGCTGATTTTGGAATCAATTTGATCAGGCTAAATAATGAAAACTATTTATCTACGTTAAGGAATAAATTACTTTGGGGAATTGATACCCGAAATTATTAAGAACAGCCTCTGCATTCATGCGTAGATTATCAATTATTTTTATTTTGCTCTTAAACAACAGCTTGGTTTCAGCACAGACTTGGGAATTTGGTGGATTTTTAGGAGGTACTGGCTATATGGGCGATATAAATCCTGTTAAACCATATAAACTTACAGATCCAGCTTTTGGAGTTCAAGTTAAGCGGAATTTTGATGAATATTGGTCTGCAAAGCTAAATTTTATGCAAGGAAATGTCCATGCAAGTGATGCAAGTTCTTCCAATGCTTTTCAGGTAGCGCGTAATCTTGATTTTAATTCACAGGTTTCTGAGCTATCCATGCAAATTGAAATGAATCTTTTCAAATATATGGCAGGCGCGTATTTTGGTTATGCGATTAGAAAGTTTAGTCCATATCTTTTTACAGGTATAGCATCTTTTTCCTATAATCCATTGACAAAATATAATGGTGAGGATGTTGAACTTCGTTTAGTACAGACTGAGAATTTTGCCTATAAAAAGAGTGCTATCAGCGTGCCTTATGGTGCAGGAATAAAATATAATTTTAGCGGGCATTGGACCCTTCTTGCTGAAATTGGATATCGTACAGCTTTTACAGATTATCTGGATGACATTAGTGGAAGATATATTGATTTTAGTGTAGAAGCTCCTGCTAGTCCGTTAACCAGGGACCTTGCCGATCGTTCAATTGCACCGAAAATTGGTACACCCGGTACACAAAGGGGCGATTTCAGACCCAGGGATACGTATATGTTTGCCGGAGTAGGGTTGACATATACGTTTATTTCATTCAAATGTCCTACTTTTTAAGCGTAAGAAAATCAAGTAAAAATGGTATTTGCTTCTGTTATTTGTCAGCTCGTTATGGTTTGATATATACTAAATAAAATAAATACAATTTAAATCAAAGGAATGAAATACCATTAATAAGCTAATTATCGGATGGTTTTAAATAAAATATGTCATTTATGAATTTCAATTGTCAATTTTAATCTGTTTTAATTCTTGTAGCAGAATAATGTAATTAAGTGATAACTTTGCAGCTCGAAATTTTGGAGCAATTATTTAGTTGCAAATGATTTTTTTTGGTGATTGTTGCTTTTGCCTTAAATTAATTGCTTTGGTTTTGAATGTTAAACGTAGTCAATGAGCCTGATTGAAAAGATAGATAAAGAACGCCTTCCGCTACATATAGCTATAATTATGGATGGGAATGGCCGTTGGGCAAAGGAGAAGGGGAAACATCGTGTTTTTGGTCATCAAAACGGTATTTTTGCAGTTCGTGATACAGTTGAAGGTGCCGTTGAACTCGGTATTAAATACCTAACATTGTATGCTTTTTCAACCGAAAATTGGAACAGACCAAAACTTGAGGTATTGGCATTAATGGAACTCCTGGTTTCAACCATCAGCAAGGAAACTAGAACTTTAATGGATAATGGTGTGCGTTTAAATGCAATTGGAAATTTGTCCTCATTGCCAGAAAAGTGCCGCAAACAATTATTAGAAGCGATCAGAAAAACCTCCTCTAATACTAACTGTACACTAACTTTAGCACTTAGTTATAGTTCGAGATGGGAAATTACGGACGCGGCAAAACGATTGGCTTTAAAAGTGAGAGATGGTGAATTAAAAGCAGAGGAAATTACTGAAGAGATTTTTGGCTCTCATCTGAATACTGCTGGCATGCCTGATCCTGAACTGATGATTCGTACAAGCGGCGAACACAGAATCAGCAATTATCTTTTATGGCAAATTGCTTATGCTGAATTGTATTTTACTTCAAAATTATGGCCTGATTTTCGAAGACAAGATCTCTTTGAGGCTGTATTAGATTATCAGAAACGAGAGAGACGATTCGGTATGATTAGTGAACAGTTGAACTAATTTTCACTTTTAACACTTTTTAACAAGCTATTAGATTAATTTAGCATCTTTAATATACCAAATGAATCGCATTTTCATACTGTTTTTGTTTTTAATATCCGGTACTTCTGCCATGGCCCAGTTTGGTAGAACCGGGGCTCCAGCTCCAACAAGAACTACTTCAAATGATGAACTAAGCTATCTCAATCCAAAAGATTTTGTTATCGGTGGAACTAAAATTCTTGGAACTGAGTTTCTTGATAATGATGTTTTGATTACCATTTCGAAATTGACCAAAGGGGATAGAATTACAGTTCCGGGGGATGCTACATCCAATGCAGTAAAAAACTTGTGGGCTCAGGGATTATTTGATGATGTAAAATTAAACATAGCGGAGATCAGATCTGATTCAATATTTTTCGAAATAGAGGTTGTAGAACGACCCCGTTTAACCAGAATTGATTTAATTGGATTAAAAAAGGGTGAAATAACAGATATACGTGAAAAGTTAAATGATAAAACAGGTAAAGTTGTTAATGAGAATTTATTGAAAACAACCACTGATATTATAAAGAAGCATTTTACTGAAAAAGGTTTTCTCTTTACTGATGTGTTGATCGCTGAAAGAAAAGATACTGCTGCGGCAAATAATAAAATTCTTGATATCACAGTTGAGAAGAACGATAGAGTAAAAATAAGCGAGATTACATTTACAGGAAATAAAGATTTTAAAGATAAAAGCTTAAAGAAATATTTAAAAAAGACCAAAGAAAAGGCTTTTTACAAAGTATTTGGATCTGGCAAGTTCCTTCAGAATAAATACGATGAAGATAAGCTAAAGCTTGTAGAAAAAATGCAGGAAAAAGGTTATCGGGATGCTGAAGTAGTCAAGGATACCACCTTCCGGACCGGTAAAAGTACTATCGGTGTAAAAATTGATCTTCATGAGGGGCCTAAATATTATTTTGGAAATATTACATGGGCAGGCAATGCTAAATATTCTACCAAAGTTCTGGAAACTATCTTGGCAATAAATAAGGGTGAAGTATTTAGTGAGAAAAAATTAGAAAGAAAACTCACTAGTAGTCCTGGAGGAGATGACATATCCTCACTGTATATGAATGATGGATATCTGACGTTTAATGTTGATCCGGTACAGACCAAAGTTTATGGTGATACTATTGATCTTGAATTGCGAATGTATGAAGGACCGCAGTATACAATTAATAATATTAGGGTTAGAGGAAATGAGTTAACCAATGATAAAGTAATTTTAAGAGAGATTCGTACCAAACCAGGTCAGAAATTCTCAAAAGAGCTTATTGTAAGGAGTACCCGTGAAATTGCACAGTTAGGAAACTTTGATGATACTAAAACCGATCCTAAACCAATCAACATTAATCCCAATGATGGTACAGTTGATATCGAATATAATGTTGTAGAAAAGCCTTCTGATCAAATTGAGTTATCTGGGGGTTTTGGTGGTGGACGTGTTGTGGGTACCTTGGGATTAACATTTAATAATTTCTCTGCCCGTAATCTTTTCAATAAAAGTGCCTGGAAACCATTACCAAAAGGAGATGGTCAAAGGCTGAGTATCAGGGGGCAAACCAATGGTAAGTTTTATCAGTCCTATAACTTTTCATTCTCTGAACCATGGCTTGGCGGAAAGAAACCTATCTATTTTGGGATAAGTGCTTTTACCTCTTTACAATCCAATGGTCTTCGTAATCAGGATCTTAATCAGCAGAAAATACGCCTAAATGGTTTGACTTTTAGTTTAGGTAAACGTTTGAAATGGCCTGATGATTATTTCCAGGCAAATACTTCAATTAATCTTCAGCAATATATTCTTAACAACTTTAGTGGCTTTATTTTTTCTTCAGGTACATCCTATAATTTTAACTTAACGCAGGAATTTAGCAGAAATTCTGTTGATGCACCAATTTTTCCAACTACGGGGTCAAATTTAAAGTTAACAGTACAGGCAACACCTCCATATTCATTGCTTAATAACAAAAATTATGCAATTGCAACTGATAAAGATAAGTACAGGTTTACAGAATATCATAAATGGAAATTTGAGTCACAATGGTTCCAGCGCATCTACGGCAAGCTGGTTCTTAAGGCCCAGGCGCAATTTGGTTTCCTTGGAATTTATAACCCGGCTGTAGGGGAATCAGCTTTTGAAAGATTTAAACTTGGGGGTGATGGTATGCAGGGATTTGATTTCCTTCAAGGATCTGAGATCATTGCAATGCGTGGTTATGCAAATAATGCAGTAATTCCTGCGGGCTCTAATCCAACTATTGCCCAGGGGTCAGGTAGCCCATTGTTCAACAAATATGTTCTGGAATTACGACATCCAATTACCGCCAGTCAGACCGCTACAATTTTCGTTTTGGCGTTTGCTGAAGGTGGAAATACCTGGAGTTCTTTCCGTGATTTTGCGCCATTTAATATCAGGCGTACTGCAGGTGTTGGAGCAAGAGTATTTTTACCTATTTTTGGACTTCTCGGGATTGATTATGGTATTCCTTTCGATAAGATACCTGGATTACCTGATAGTGGAAAGCAATCTTTTACTTTTAGTATTTCACAAGCACTGAATGGAGGATTTAACTAAATTTTATGAAAAAAATTCTTATAATTATAGCATTATTGGCATTTACACGCTTAGGGGTCTATGCTCAGAGGTTTGCTTACGTCGACAGTGATTATATTTTAAAGCATATACCTGAATATAATTCATCTCAAAAGCAATTGGATGCGCTTTCGCTGCAATGGCAGAAGGAGGTTGATTCTAAGTTTCTTGCAATTGAGGGGCTATTTAAAGCCTATCAGGCCGATCAGGTTTTGCTTACTGAGGTTATGAGAAAAAACCGTGAAAATGAAATAATTGAAAAAGAAAAGGAAGCTAAAGAGTTTCAAAGGCTTAAATTTGGTTTTGAAGGAGAACTTTTTCAGGCTCGTACAAAATTAATTAAACCTATTCAGGATCGAGTTTCTAAAGCAGTTCAGGCTGTTGCAGAAGCTCAACAACTGGATATGTTATTTGACAAAAACAGCGAGATTACGCTTTTATATGCAAGTCCGCGTTTAGATAAAAGTAATGATGTAATTACCAGGTTAGGTTATAAGCCTGGCACAATAAGTAAATAAGTTTTTTTAAATTATAAACAAATAACAGAATACAAAAAATGAAAAAAGTATTTAAAATAGGAGTTGTTACATTCGGATTAATTTTAGCAGTTGGTGTTGCAAAGGCTCAACAAAAATTTGGTCATATTAATTCAGCTGAATTATTGCAGTCAATGCCAGAAATGAAAACTGCTGATGCAACTTTTCAGACTTTTGCTAAGGCAAAACAAACATCCCTTGAATTGATGGGTGCTGAGCGCCAGAAAATGGTTACCACCTATGAGGAAAAATACAAAACGCTTAGTGAAGCAAACAGAGCTACTTTAGAGAAAGAATTAACCACACTGGGTGGAACTATTCAGGATTTAGAAAAGCGCATCACCGATGAGCAGGAAAAGGCTCAGGAGGAAATGACTACAAAGCGTTCTGAGATCTATCAGCCTGTATTTAAAAAAGCTGAAGACGCCGTTAAAGCAGTAGCTAAAGAAAAAGGTTTTTCTTATGTTTTTGATGTTTCCCAGCCAGGAGTAGTGTATTTTGATGGAGGAACTGATTTGATTAATGACGTGAAAACCAAATTAGGCATCGCAATTGTAGCTAAATAAGATTTACATTGATAAAAAAAATGCGAAGTATCATGCTTCGCATTTTTTTTTGTTCAAAATTTTCAATGTAACTGCTCATTTATTATTCTATTTTTGACTTATGAGTTCAGTACTTCCTATTGGAGTTTTCGATTCCGGAATCGGGGGCCTTACGGTTGCAAATGCTATTCGGAAGATCCTTCCAAATGAACAAATTATTTATTTTGGAGATACTGCTCATATGCCTTATGGGGATAAATCACCCGAAGCCATCAAGTTTTATAGTCTGAAAATTGCTAAGTTCTTGCTGGATAAAAATTGTAAGCTAATTCTCATTGCCTGTAATACAGCATCTGCACATGCTTACCATGAATTAGTGCATTTTCTTGGAGATAAAGTCCCAATTATCAACGTTATAGACCCGGTTGTGAATCTGATGGTAAACGATGGGAGATACAAAAAAATTGGGGTTATAGCAACGAAATCAACAATTCGCTCAGATATTTACGCAAAAAAATTCAAGATTATAGATCCCACTATTGAAGTTTCTTCGCTTGCTACACCCTTGTTAGCACCTATGATTGAGGAGGGATTTTTTAATAATAACATCAGCAAAACAGTTATCAATTCTTACCTGACATCACCAAAGCTCAAAAAAATTGATAGTTTGATACTGGCCTGTACCCATTACCCCTTGATAAAACCTGAAATATCTTCATTTTACGGTGATAAACTTGATATTATTAATACCGCAGAAATTGTAGCCGAATACCTGAAAGAACGTCTCACAAAGCTTAATTTACTTAATGAGGGTCCTTTAAAGCGTCATCAGTTTTTTGTTTCAGATTTTACACCATCTTTTGCAAAGAGCACAAGGCTATTTTTTGGAGAAAAGATTCATCTGTCCTATAAACCTATTTGGGATTAAATTAAATTCTTTATAATAGATAGATTTAGTCTGCATTTATAAGCATAATACTTAAGTTTGCGTATACAAGCCCGGAGATTTGACCTTCTATCTGACATATGTATTAGTTGCAACCGCATTATTTGCATTCACAGCTTTGTTTACTCTTTTTGCTGTGTATTCCGAACGTAAAATATCGGCATTCATTCAGGATCGACTCGGACCAATGGAGGTTGGAAAATATGGTATGCTACAAGCATTTGCGGATATCCTAAAAATGCTTCAAAAGGAATTTATTATTCCAAAGGCTTCTGATAAAATTCTATTTATACTAGCTCCAATAGTAATTTTTGTTTCTGTTTACCTCGGGTTTGCGGCATTGCCATGGGCGCCTGGCATCATTCCTTCATCACTCAATCTGGGTCTTTTTTACATTTTTGCTATCCTTTCAATAGAGACTCTTGGAATTTTGATGGCTGGCTGGGGCTCAAATAATAAGTACGCCCTCTTAGGTTCAATGCGCTCTGTAGCTCAGATGATATCTTATGAGATCCCTGCTGGTGTAGCTCTTATGTCCGCAGTTATGATTTCACAAAGTCTGAATCTTCAGGAAATTTCCATAAAGCAGGGTTTACTAAGCACTGATCTTATTTATTTTCTTGGTATTTGGGAAATCAAATCTGTTGGCGGTTTCCTTGCCTGGAATATTTTTCAGGCACCACATCTCATTCTTGCCTATATAATTTATTTTATTGCCTCATTAGCAGAATGTAATCGTGCTCCATTTGATATTCCTGAGGCGGAATCTGAATTGGTGGGTGGATTTCATGTTGAATATTCCGGACTTAGATTCGCATTTATTTTTCTTGCTGAATATTCTATGATGTTTCTTGTTGGCATAATAGGTGTGGTATTATTTCTTGGTGGATGGAATACTCCGCTCCCAAATATAGGTTCAGCAAAATTAGCTACATGGACGAATGGGATTGCCTGGGGGATTTTTTGGATTCTCAGTAAGACACTTTTGGTTGTAGCAGTACAGATATGGATTAGGTGGACTCTTCCTAGATTAAGGGTTGATCAGCTTATGAGTTTTTGTTGGAAAGTTCTGACTCCGCTTGCGTTTTTTTGTATGCTTCTTTCAGGACTATGGCGGCTGGGCGTTATGCAGTAATATTAAATAGAATTTAGATTTTCGACCTATACTATGGTAAGAGAGGTTTTACATGCATTCAAAACTGTTTTTAAGGGATTAGCCCTGACTATGGCTCATCTTTTTGCTGCAAGAGAAAGCAGGAAGGTGATATCGATCACGGATAAAGATTATTTTCTAAAGGACAGTGGAATTACTACGATCCAATACCCTCATCAGAAATTGCCAGTACCTGAGCTTGGAAGGTATCAATTGGATGTTGAGATGGATGATTGTATTGTTTGTGATTTGTGCGCCAAAATTTGTCCGGTTAATTGTATTGATATTGAGAGCATAAAAGCTACTGAAGCGATTGGAAAAACTTCAGATGGTACAACAAAGCGTCTATATGCCGCAAAGTTTGATATAGATATGGCAAAGTGTATGTACTGTGGTTTGTGTACAGTTGTTTGTCCTACTGAGTGCCTCGTCATGACAGATACCTATGACAGAAGCATGCCTGATTTGAAGGGGATGATTTATAAGTTTTCAGAAATGTCTCCGGAAGATGCTGCTGATAAACGTTTAGCTATTGAACAACTTAATGCAGAGCGATTGGCAGCTAAAGAAGCTGCGATGCAGCAAAAAATTCAAAATTGATCATGGGGCAAGAACAGATTCTATTTTATTTCTTTGGTGCTTCCGTGTTGATTTCCGCACTTTGCGTTGTGCTGATGAGAAATTTGGTGAGAAGTATTTTTCTGTTTTTTGTCACACTTTTTTGCCTTGCTGCATTATATTTATTTGCTCTAGCTGATTTTATTGCATTATCTCAGGTAGTTATCTATGCCGGAGGAGTATTAGTGCTCATGCTTTTTGCATTTATGTTATCCAGCAGGGAATTGCTTAATAGTATAAAGCCAGCAGTTTCAGGCTTCAAAGTCAATCATTTAGCCGGAATTTTAACAAGTATTTTATTCCTTTTTATATTGTTTAGAGTTATAATCAAGACTAATTTTAACCAATTAATGTGGATACAGAAAAGTATCCCCATCACTTCAAATGAGAACACCGCACATCAAATTGGTATTCATATTATGACAGCGTATCTGCTTCCTTTTGAAATACTTTCTATATTTCTTCTGATGGTATTAATTGGCGCAGCACATCTTGCCAGAAAAGGGGGTAAAGAATGATTCCAGTGGCACACTTTATGTTCATTAGTGCTAGCTTGTTCTGCATCGGCTTGTATGCTGTTTTGACTAGAAGAAATACCATTCAAATTTTGATAGGTATCGAATTTATGATCAATGCGGCAGTTTTAAATTTTGTTGCTTTTGGAAAGTATGATAAAATATCCGGTGGCGGGCAGATGTTTGCTTTATTCGCAATTGTTCTTGCTGCCGCAGGGGTGGCTGTTGCGCTTGCTATTATTTTAAATGTTTACAGATATTTCAAGTCAATAGACCCGACTAAAACGGATACTTTAAAGAATTAATGGAAGTGCTAAGTTTTACAGAAAATACAGGATTAATTGCCCTCTTGGTGGCAATATTACCTTTCTTTTCTTTTGTTTTTATACTGTCTTCCAACAAGCAAAAAGGTGCAAATTTCGCTTTATCAACTAGTGCACTTTCCTTTCTTTTATCGCTTCACCTGTTTTTACAAATTTGGAACGCCGAACCTGAACATTTTCAATTATCCTGGTTTCAGGTAGCTAAAGTTCAGTTTTTCGCTGGAGTACTTTTGAATAATCTGAGTGTTCTAATGATGGTTCTGGTTTCCGGTATCTCAGTTTTGGTTCATATATATTCACGTGAATACATGAAGAATGACCCTAATTTAAATAGGTATTGGGCCTATTTGAATTTGTTTTGCTTTGCAATGATTGGCCTTGTCATTTCAGACAGTTTATTGTTAATTTATCTGTTCTGGGAGCTGGTTGGTTTTTCATCCTACCTTCTAATTGGTTTTTGGTTTAATAAAAATGCGGCATCGCAGGCGGCCAAGAAAGCATTTATCATGAACAGAATTGGTGATTTGGGTTTTCTAACTGGAATTCTGATTATTTATGCCCAGTTTCAAACACTTGACCTAGTCAGTCTTTTTGGAGATAAGGGTTTGTTAAGTTCTTCATTTATTGAAAATGGTTTGTGGATAAGTGGTTCCAGAAATATGCCTGAAATATGGCTTAGTATAGCTGGTTTTTCATTTTTTCTTGGGGCAATGGCTAAATCTGCACAATTTCCACTACATACTTGGCTTCCTGATGCAATGGAGGGACCTACATCCATTTCTTCGCTTTTACATGCAGCTACCATGGTTGCAGCCGGCGTATTCCTGATTGCCCGTATTTATTCTGTTTTTGATCCTCTGGTTTTGGATATAATGGTTTGGATTGGTGCATTTACAGCATTTATGGCCGCTACTATTGCTTTAACACAAAATGATATTAAACGAATTTTGGCCTATTCGACTATTTCTCAATTAGGATTTATGGTTATGGCTTTAGGAATTGGTGCTTATTCAGAAAGTATATTTCATTTAACTACACACGCATTTTTTAAATGTCTTTTGTTTCTTGCAGCCGGGTCAGTGATTCATCAGCTGCATCATTACTCTATAAAAAATAGTCATGGTTTCGATTATCAGGATATCCGTTTTATGGGAGGCTTGAGGAAAAGAATGCCTTTTGCATTTTTAGGAATGTGCCTTGCCTCAGCTGCTCTTGTTGGATTACCATTAACTTCAGGTTTTCTTTCAAAAGATTCCATACTTATCAGGACTTTCGAATGGGCTGCTTCACGGGAAGGTGTGTTTGTTATTCTTCCCTGGATAATGGTATTGACATCATGGTTGACTGCTTTTTATATTTTCAGACTTATATTCAGAGTCTTTTTTTCAGAATCACGCGAAATTAAATTAGATAAACTAGCTCACATAAATGATTCGCCAGGTTCGATGACCTATGTTTTAATCATTCTTTCATTTTTTTGCACTTTTATAGTCTTTGCTTTAAATCCTGTTTCTTTTGAATCCTCATGGCTTTGGAAAGGATTTCAGTTATCTGTAATCAAAGAAATTAGATTCTTTCACTGGCTAGTTCCTTTGATTATAAATTTAGGGTCAATTTTATTGATCATGTTTGCATATAGAATCTATGTTCTTGATAAAAGTTCAAAATTGGCTGTTGGTTCCTGGCTTTATCAAATTTCAATTAGGGGATGGTTTTTCAATGAGATTTATGATTTTATGTTTGTCAAATCAGTTGAAAAGCTTGCTCTAATCATTTATCAATTTGACCGTGTTGTAATTGATGGTTTAGTGATCGCTTTAGCAACTATAACCCAACTTTTATCTTCCATATCTCACTGGTTTGATAGAAAAGTTGTAGATGGTTTGGTGAATGCAACAGGAGTTTTTTCAGGATACATTGGCCGGTTTTTTAGAACTTTTCAATCGGGCAGGTTACAACATTACCTAATAACAATGTTACTTTTTGTGCTATCTTTTTTTATATTAAGCTATCTGATATGAGATTATTTCAACTATTTTTTTCCTCAATTTTGCAAATGAGATACTCAATATGAATCTGCTATCAATACTTATATTTCTGCCAATTGCAGCTGCCTTGCTGATTCTAGTTCTTCCTTCTAGCTTTAATCATAGGTTCAAGCAAATTAGTCTCTCTGTCAGTTTGATTCAATTTTTGTTGAGTTTGTTTATCTATACCAATTTCAATCAATCCATTGGGGGAATAAGCAAAGAAAATGAGTTTCAGTTTATTGAAAAATTATCGTGGATTCGTCTTGATCTTGGGAGCATAGGCAAACTTGAAATTGATTATTTCTTAGGTATCGATGGTTTATCCATGCCTTTTTTAATGTTATCTGCATTGGTGATGTTTGTTGCTACTCTGGCATCCTGGGAAATTAAAACTAATTTAAAAGCATATTTTTCCTTATTTCTCTTGCTTAATACGGCCGTAATGGGGGTTTTTTGTGCTCTTGACTTTTTCCTTTTTTATATTTTTTACGAGTTGATGCTCTTGCCGCTTTATTTCCTAATAGGGATGTGGGGTGGAGTTAGAAGGGAGTATGCGGCTATTAAATTTTTCCTTTATACGCTATTTGGCTCGGTTTTCATGCTGCTTGTCATAATCGGACTGTACTTTTCGGTTTTGAATCCTGCTACTGGGAATCACACCTTTAATATGATTCTGATGATGAGTCCGGAAAATTATATTTCGGATTCAGTTTTTTCGGCAACTGCTGGACAAAGTATTTTAGGGATTTCTGCCAGATTACTCGCTTTTCTTGTGCTTTTTATTGCTTTTGCTATCAAAGTTCCTATAGTACCACTACATACTTGGTTGCCTGATGCTCACGTGGAGGCTCCAACTCCTGTTTCAATTATTCTGGCAGGTCTCTTACTTAAAGTTGGAGGTTATGGTATTCTCAGAGTTTGCTTCAGTATCTTTCCTGATTCTGCTTCCCAATCTGCTTGGTGGATTGGTCTTATCGGCCTTATTTCAATCATTTATGGAGCCTTAAATGCATTGGCTCAAGCTGATTTAAAGCGTTTGATTGCCTATTCATCTATTTCACATATGGGCTTCGTCATGCTTGGTATTGCTTCATCAACTACAGAAGGGATAAGCGGTGCAATGCTGCAAATGATAAGCCATGGTGCACTCTCAGCTATGCTTTTCTTTCTGGTAGGAATGATCTATAGTAGGGTCCATGATCGCGAAATTTCTAATTTCAGAGGTTTGGCCGAATTGATGCCTCAATTTACGTTTTTTGTAATGATTGCTTTTTTTGCTTCTCTGGGCTTACCGGGGTTTTCTGCATTCATGGCCGAAGCCTTTGCATTGATTGGTGCTTTTACTTCAGAGGATGTCAATGGTCTATTACCAAGATGGATGGCAATTGGAGCCTCTGTTGGAATTTTGTTAAGTGCTGCCTATTTTCTATGGACTTTACAACGTATGTTCTTTGGTCAGCTTTACTTAAATGGGGGAGAATCCTGGAAGGCTCGGCTGGTCGATGTTACTATTAGAGAGAAATTTGCATTAGTACCTTTAGCAATACTCACTTTTCTTTTGGGGATATTCCCATCCCTGCTGTTTAATAAAATGAATGCTTCAGTACTGGCATTGGTTCAGTTAATTACAGGATAATGGACGACTTGATTCCATATATTCCATTGTCTATCAGGGACTCCTTGTCGAGTTTACCCTTTTTAAGCGCCGAATTATGTTTGATTATGGGGTTTATTATCGTAATTATAGCTGATCTTTTTTTTAGCAAGCGCTTTCCCCAGTTAAGTTTCATTATTGTATTTATTACTTTAATCGTCCAAATTTATCTGAATGCTGGTTTTCTGAAAATTGATAATACGCCTCTTTTTGGTGGAATGATTATTTTGAATCATTTGTCTGTATTATTTAAACTTCTGTTTTCTTTAACCAGTATATTGTTTGTGCTTTTTGTTCGATTTAACAAAGCATTTCAAAATCATGATAAAGGTTTTGGGGATATGTTTGCAATACTTCTTGCAGTTCATCTGGGCCTGAACATAATGGCTATGTCAGTAAATTTGCTGATGGTTTATCTGTCGTTGGAAATGGTATCTCTGGGATCTTATTTGATGGTAGGGTATTTATCTGCAGGAAAGAGGCAGACAGAAGCAGCCATGAAATATGCTTTGTTTGGAGCAGTTTGTTCGGCTATCATGTTATATGGAATTTCATTGTTGTATGGATTTACCGGAACCCTTTTCGTAAACGACCCTTCGTTTATTTCTGGCTTAAAAAGTATACCTCCCATTTCTTCAGGTTTGGCCCTTTTGATGGTTTTCATCGGAATCGGATTCAAATTATCACTTGTACCCTTGCATTTCTGGTCACCTGATGTTTATGAAGGAGCGCCTACACCCGTCACCGCATTTTTGTCAACTGCACCTAAAATTGCAGGATTCGCTATTCTTATTAATTTTCTTAAAATTTTCTATGATCAGAGATCGGATGGCTTAAGTACAAGCATTCTGGATTGGAGTTTTATTCTTGCTTGCCTGGCTATATTAAGCATGTTGCTCGGTAATTTTGTGGCAATCTGGCAGAACAACATTAAAAGGATGTTAGCCTATTCTTCAATTGCTCATACTGGTTTCATGCTGATGGCCTTATTTATTTTTTCGGCAGGAGGCTTTAAAGCAATCATATTTTACATGACAATTTATGTGATCATGAATATGGCGGCATTTATAATGATTGATGAAATTGAGGAAAAAACCGGGATGCAGTACATTGATGAATTAAAAGGTTTTGGAAAGCAGAATAGCATATTAATGATCAGTTTGTTGATTGTTCTGCTATCACTGACAGGTTTGCCACCAACTGTTGGGTTTACAGCCAAATTTTTGGTGTTTTCTTCCGCATTGCAAGCTTATAACTCATCAGGCGCAACATTGCTGTTGATCATGATCATTATTGCATCAATAAGTACTGTTGTTTCGTTATTTTATTATTTAAAAATACCTATGAATGCATTTTTAAGAGATTCATCTAATCCGGTCCAATTCTCTATTCATTCTCCAAAAGTCTACTTAGGTGTTTTTCTTGCATTTCTTCTGCTTCTTTTGACAATTTTCCCTTCACTCCTGGAGCAAATTATTTAATATAAGTAAATTGCCAAATGATATTTAATTTACTCAATATTTACGAATGATTTCATTGGCTTAATAGGTATTAAATTTCTACTTTTGCAATCTCAGAAACAACTATGAGTGATTCGATTAAACATGAGTGTGGTATTGCACTTATCCGTCTGTTAAAACCTTTATCTTATTATCAGCAAAAATATGGAACAGCACTTTATGGGCTCAACAAACTGTATTTGCTTATGGAAAAGCAGCATAATCGAGGTCAGGACGGTGCAGGTATTGCCACAATTAAACTTGATGTTCAGCCAGGTAAGCGTTATATAAGTCGTCATCGTTCAATGGGGGCCAATGCCGTTGCGGAGATATTCGAATATGTTCAGAAGAAGTTTGCTGATGTCCATAATGAATCACCTGAATTATTACAAGATAGTGAATGGTTAAAAGATAATGTAAGTTTTACAGGGGAGGTGCTAATGGGGCATTTACGTTACGGCACCCATGGGAAAAATAGCATTGAAAGTTGTCATCCTTTTTTACGACAAAATAATTGGATGACAAGAAATCTGGTTGTGAGTGGCAATTTCAATATGACAAATGTTGATGAATTGCTTGAACAATTATTTGAATTAGGACAGCATCCAAAGGAAAGGACCGACACGGTAACAGTCCTAGAAAAGATTGGACACTTTCTAGATACAGAAAATCAGGAATTGTTTGATAAATATAAAAATGAAGGTTTTTCTAATGAGGAGATCAGTCATCAGATTGCTGAGCATATTGATGTAACATCGATCCTTCGTCGTTCAGCAAAAACCTGGGATGGTGGATATACGATTAGTGGTATTTTGGGGCATGGAGATGCTTTTGTAATGCGTGATCCGGTTGGAATCAGGCCTGCTTTTTATTATCATGACGATGAAATTGTAATTGTTACTTCTGAACGCCCTGCTATACAAACAGCCTTTAATATTCCTCTTGAATTAGTGAAGGAAATTAAGCCAGGACACGCACTCATTATAAAAAAGAGTGGCAAGGTAACCGAAGAGCTATTCCGCGAACCAGAGGTGCAAAAATCATGTTCTTTTGAGCGTATTTATTTTTCCAGAGGAAGTGATGCAGACATATATCGTGAGCGAAAACAGCTTGGATTATTTCTTTGTCCGCAGATATTCACCGAAATTAACCATGATCTGAAAAACACTGTTTTTTCTTACATACCTAATACCGCTGAAGTAGCTTTCTATGGAATGGTTGAAGGGGTTCATAAATACCTCAGAGATTATCAAAAGGATATTCTATTAAATCGTTCAGAAAAGATTTCAGATAGCGAACTTGAAGAAGTTCTGAATATGTCTGCAAGGATTGAAAAAATTGCAATAAAAGATGTAAAGCTTCGAACGTTTATAACTCAGGATGCTGATCGCCAAGATATGGTAGCGCATGTTTATGATACCACTTATGGATTAATTAATAAAGGATCTGATAATTTGGTGGTACTAGACGATTCTATAGTCAGAGGTACAACTTTAAAACAAAGTATTCTTAAAATACTCGATAGATTAGGTCCTAAACGAATCATCGTTGTTTCTTCGGCCCCACAGATCAGGTATCCTGATTGTTATGGAATTGATATGTCACGCATGGGTGAGTTCGTAGCATTTGAAGCTGCAATTTCACTTTTAAGGGAAACTGGTAGAGAAGATATCATTCAAAGGGTTTACCAGAATTGTATTGCATCTGAGAAGCTTGGGAATATGCAAACTGTGAATTTTGTACAGGAAATCTACAGTCAATTTTCTGATCAGGAAATTTCTGATAGAATTGCCAAAATTATTACTCCGAAGGATTTTAAGACAGATGTTAAGGTTATTTACCAGACATTAGACAATCTTCATAAGGCTATTCCGGCCCATCTTGGGGATTGGTATTTCTCCGGGAATTATCCAACACCAGGAGGTAATAAGGTAGTAAATAAAGCCTTTATGAATTGGATGGAGGGGAAGAATCAGCGAGCCTATTAATCTATTTGTTCAGAAAGCAATTCGTTAAAGCTGAAAGCCTAAAGCAAAAAGTGTAAAGCTATAAAAGCAGATTCCCTGAATTTTCCAGAATTAATTATCAATTCTCCACTCTCAATTAAATTAGTGAGTGCCCGGTCAGTAGATTATAAATTAATCTGACTGCAAAAATCAAAATCAGGACTCCGGCAATGCGGTTTAAACGTGCAATATTCCTTTCCTTGATCCTGTACCTTAGTTTATTTGCATAATATGCCTTTAAAACATCGAGGCTAAACTGGGTAATCAGTATTGATCCAAAGAATGGTATGATTTCTGATGATTTAATTTCTCCTGAAATCGAAATTACACTACTGGTAACACTAAGCCAGTATAATAGAATGGCTGGATTGAAAATGCACATCAAAAATCCTTTGATAAAATAACCTGTATTTTTTCTTTTAGAGCTGGCTTGCTCATAATTTACTTTTACCTTTTTAAACAGGTAATAAAGTCCAATGATAAACAAAATAGAACTTCCTGTAATTCCTATCTGCATGCGATATGCATTTTCAAGGGCAATGTATGATGTACCATATAAGCTGATACCTACATAAAAAATATCACTGACAAGTACGCCACCTGCAAGTGAAACTCCGGCATAGAATCCTTTTTCAATACTGGTTTTTATCAGAGCGAAAAATACAGGCCCGGTTAGAAACGAAAGCACAAATCCCAATCCTATTCCTGATACGATTGATTCTATCATTCCGAAAATTTAATTTTGCAAATTAACCTAAAAACAGAGAAATATACATTATGATTGATAAAAACATTTAAAACTTAGAGATATGAGAAATTTAATTTATGTTAGATAATTATTTAACAATAAAAAACAGTTATGGATATTAATTCACAAAAAAATTATTCCTCGGCTTTATATACACTGATTACAGTGTTTTTCTTTTGGGGCTTTCTGGCTGCCAGTAATGGAATCTTTATTCCTTTTTGTAAGACACATTTTGATTTAACACAGTTTGAGTCTCAATTGATCGACTTTACATTTTATGGAGGATATTTTATTGGTTCCCTAATACTGTTTTATGCATCTAAGATTATAAAGGTGGATATTCTGAATTATCTGGGATATAAGAATAGTATTGCTATCGGACTTGTAGTTTCTGCAGGAGGAGCTTTGCTGATGATACCAGCTGTTGGCTCAGGTTCATTCGCATTTATTTTGTTCTCTTTCTTTGTTGTTGCAATAGGCTTTTCTCTTCAGCAAACCGCTGCAAATCCATTTGTGGTTGCCCTCGGAAGTCCGGTAACTGGTGCCAATCGCTTGAATCTGGCTGGAGGAGTTAATAATTTAGGTGGAATTTTAGGCCCGATTGCTGTAAGTATTATACTTTTTGGAACTGCTACCAGTGCTGCTCCAAGGGAGGTTGAAATCGAATCGATCAATATGCTTTACTACATACTTGCAGGATTATTCTTGGCAGTTGCTCTTTATTTCTGGGTGGCCAAATTGCCGAAAGTAACCAGTGATGAGAAGGTTGAAGCGAGTGGTAAGACCAATATGCCCTTGTTTATTATTTTTGTTGCCTTCTTATTGATTTTGGCAGCAGATCCAATTGCCGCTGCAACAGGTGTGGGTATGAATATTTTTGTTTATCTCTCACTTTTTATAATGGTTGCTACGCTGCTATTAGCACTCAGATCTGCTGGGAAAGATAAAACCGGATGGGGTGCAATGGGCTATCCGCAGCTTATTCTCGGAATGATTGCTATTTTTACTTATGTAGGGGTGGAGGTAACTATTCAAAGTAATATGGGAGCCTTACTGGAGCTGCCTGAATTTGGGGGCTTAACCGGATCTGAAATTGCACCGTTTATCTCTCTTTATTGGGGAAGTATGATGATTGGTCGTTGGGCAGGTGCAGTGAGTATCTTTAAACTTGAGAAACGTACTAAAACTATTTTGACAATTGTCGTTCCTTTTATCGCCTTTGCAGTTATTCTACTCGCAAATCATTTAAATGGCGCTTCTATTGAGCAGTTCCTTATATATGGGGTTTGTATAGTGATTTTGATTGCTGGTTTCTTTTATAGTCAGGATAAGCCCGCCAAGACTTTACTAACTTTTAGTGTTTTAGGTTCTATTGCAATGATCATCGGATTAATTACCGAAGGTCAGGTTGCGATTTATGCATTTTTAAGTGGCGGACTTTGCTGTTCAATTATGTGGCCATGTATTTTCGCACTTGCCATCACCGGTTTAGGTAAATATACCTCACAGGGCTCTGCATTTCTTATCATGATGATTCTAGGTGGAGCAATCATACCTCCTGTTCAGGGAATATTGGCTGATACCAGTGGTATTCATTTCTCATATATTGTTCCATTCCTTTGCTTTGTCTATCTGGTATATTTTGCCATAAAAGTTAGTTCCGAATTGAAAAAGCAAGGAATTGATGTAAATGATTTAGAGGCAGAAGCATCACATTAATGAAAGTTAAACCAAGCTTCGACTTGATTTTTATGAATCTCGCTACCGACCTGGCTGAACGCTCTCATTGCGTTAAGGCTCAGGTCGGTGCTGTTTTAACAAAAGATACCCGTATTATTTCCATAGGTTATAATGGTCCTCCAGCAGGGACACATAACTGTGATGAGGAATGGCCCGATACTGGTTGTCCGCGTGATTCTAAAAATAGCTGTTCACTTGCACTTCATGCTGAAGAGAATGCTATTCTATATGCTGTTAAAAATGGTTCTACATTAGAGGGCTCAACACTTTACCTTACTCTTTCTCCTTGTTTAGCCTGTGCTAGGATTATATTTTCATCTGGTATTAAAAAGGTTTGGTTTAAAGCATCATATGCTGAATATAAAGGTCTTCCTTCAGATGAAGGAGTTGATTTTCTTAACCGTTTTGGTGTGGAATGTCTCAAGTTCTGAGAAGATTGCAATACTTTAACAATATCCTGCTTATCTCGTAATCTTGAGAGTGTGCAATTTCTTAAATTGCATCACTATTTCATTGAATTGTACTCATGGGTTATAAAAGTTTAGCAGAATGCGTTTCAGATCTTGAGAAGCATGGACATTTGATCAGAGTTAAAGAGGAGGTTGACCCTTTTCTTGAGGCTGCTGCAATTCATTTGCGGGTTTTCGAAAATGGAGGTCCGGCAATCTTGTTCGAAAACATTAAAGGCAGTAAATTTCCCGCAGTATCCAATTTATTTGGTACCCTAGACAGGTCGAAATTTATGTTCAGAGATACCCTCGAATCAATAAAAACTCTCGTTGACCTTAAATCGGATCCTTTGAAGGCGGTTAAAAATCCATTTAAATATGTCGGATCAGGTCTTACTGCTTTTTCTGCCTTACCATGGAATAAACAAGTGTTTTCACCGGTTAAATTTGGTAAAACAAAAATCTCTGCTTTGCCCCAAATTGTGAATTGGCCTATGGATGGTGGACCATTTGTAACGATGCCTCAGGTTTATACGGAAGATATTGACAAGCCGGGTATTATGAATGCCAATCTGGGAATGTACCGGATTCAGTTGGGTGGGAATGAGTATATTCAAGATCAAGAGATCGGATTACATTATCAACTACACCGTGGTATTGGAGTACATCAAACAAAGGCGAATGCAAAGGGTGTACCTTTAAAAGTAAGTATTTTCATCGGTGGCCCTCCGGCTCATCCACTTGCCGCTGTAATGCCATTGCCTGAAGGGTTATCGGAAATGACTTTTGCTGGTGCACTTGGTAATCGAAGGTTCAGATATTTTTATGACAAGGAGGGTTTCTGTATTTCTTCTGATGCGGATTTTGTTATTACGGGTATAGTAGAACCCGGACAAAATAAACCTGAGGGGCCTTTTGGCGATCATTTGGGTTATTATAGTTTGAAACATCCTTTTCCGTTAATGAAGGTTAGGAATGTCTACCATCGTAAAAATGCTATCTGGTCATTTACTGTTGTTGGCAGACCACCTCAGGAGGATACAAGCTTTGGAGCGCTGATTCATGATATTACCGGTTCTGCTATTCCAAAAGAAATTCCAGGCCTTCATGAAGTTAATGCAGTTGATGCAGCAGGCGTTCATCCATTACTTTTTGCAATTGGTAGTGAGCGATATACTCCGTATTTGAAAGAGAAGAAGCCTCAGGAGATCCTTACTATTGCTAACCATATTTTAGGTAAAAGTCAGCTGAGTCTCGCAAAGTACCTTTTTATTTGTAATAAAGAAGATGACCCTTCACTTAAAACGAGTAATATTGAGGCGTTTTTTAAGCATATTCTGGAACGGATTGACCTCAGTCGTGATTTACATTTTTATACCAAAACCACTATTGATACGCTTGATTATAGTGGGACAGACATAAATTCAGGGTCAAAAGTTACGATTGCAGCTGCAGGTGATAAAAAGCGAATTCTTTGGACGGAATTAGCTGCCTCGTTTTCTCTTCCCCGGCCTTTCTCCAATTTCAAAATGATTATGCCTGGTGTTTTGGCTGTAGAGTCTCCGTCTTTTGAGAGCTATCAGCAAACCGAAAAGGAAGTTAATATTTTGAATGCAGCGTTATCAACCAAGGATCTTGATGGTCTGCCTTTATTAATTTTATGTGATGATGCCGGATTTGTGTCAGATAGTATAAATAATTTTGTTTGGGTTAGCTTTACCCGAAGTAATCCATCCCATGATATTTATGGAATTAATTCCTTTATTGAGCATAAACATTGGGGTTGTAAAGGGCCAATGATTATTGATGCCAGACTTAAAAAGCACCATGCACCAGAACTTATTAAAGACAAACAGGTCGAAGAAAGAGTAAGTAGATTGGGTGAAAATGGCAGTTCGCTCTATGGAATTATTTAGAATAGCATGCTTTGATTAATTCTCATTATTTATGAAAATACGTCTTACTATCACTAAGCAAATCTGATACTGCCACTTTAATGGTGTTTTGTTTACTCCCTATGCCTTTCCTCAGTTGAAATGAATAAACTTAGACTTATCTCATGTATCAGATATAAATTCGTTAAAAGCTAGCTAGTATTTTCAGCCTCTGTACAAAAAAGTTATCTTTGACTATGCAAGAAAAAATCATCATTCTTGACTTCGGGTCGCAATACACACAGCTTATTGCCCGAAGAGTCAGGGAACTAAATGTATATTGTGAGATACATCCGTTTAACCATCTTCCTGAATTCGATCTTTCAGTTAAGGGTGTAATTCTCTCGGGTAGTCCGTATTCTGTCAGGCAGTCTGATTCACCACAAGTTAACTATCAAGATTTACAAAAGAAATTCCCAATTTTAGGAGTTTGTTATGGCGCTCAATATATTGCACATACTTCGGGGGGTGAGGTTAAGGCCTCATCTACACGCGAATATGGCAGAGCTTGTCTCGATTATATTGACTCTACCAATCCTCTGTTTAGAAATATTCCTAAAGGTTCTCAGACATGGATGTCGCATGCTGATACCATAGCTTCAATTCCTGATAATTTTGAAATTATTGCCAGTACTGATTCTGTCAAGGTAGCAGCTTATCATGTAAAAAACACGAATGTTTACGGCATTCAATTTCATCCTGAAGTAACTCACAGTACAGACGGTAAACAAATTCTTCAAAATTTTCTGGTGGATATTTGTGGGTGTAGTCAAGATTGGACACCCGATGCGTTTATAGAAACAACAATAGCTTCCCTCAAAGAGAAAATAGGGGATGATAAGGTAATCTTAGGCTTATCTGGTGGGGTAGATTCATCTGTAGCAGCTGTTTTACTTCATCAGGCAATCGGAAAAAACCTTCATTGTATATTTGTGGATAATGGTCTGTTGCGTAAAGATGAGTTTGATCAGGTGCTTGATTCTTACCAGCATATGGGATTGAATGTACGTGGTGTCAGAGCCGGTGACAGGTTCCTTAGTCAGCTTGCTGGTATTAAAGATCCTGAAACCAAAAGGAAAACCATCGGTCGTGTATTTATTGAGGTGTTTGATGATGCTGCGCATGAAGTTCAGGATGTCAAATGGCTCGGTCAGGGTACAATTTATCCCGATGTGATTGAATCAGTTTCTGTCAAGGGTCCTTCAGCAACAATTAAATCTCACCATAATGTGGGTGGTTTACCTGATTTCATGAAACTCAAGGTAGTTGAGCCATTGAATACCCTTTTTAAAGATGAAGTTAGGAGAGTTGGTAAAACATTAGGAATGGATGCTGCTCTTTTAGGTAGACACCCATTTCCCGGTCCCGGTTTAGCAATTCGTATACTAGATGATATCACTCCAGAAAAAGTAGAAATTCTCCAGGAGGCAGATTCAATTTATATCAGTAATTTAAAATCTTCCGGCTGGTATGACAAAGTCTGGCAGGCAGGAGCAATCTTTTTACCGGTACAGTCGGTTGGAGTAATGGGTGATGAGCGTACTTACGAACATGTAATCTGTTTAAGAGCAGTAAGTTCTGTGGATGGTATGACTGCAGACTGGAGTCATCTGCCTTATGAACTTTTGGCTAAAATTTCTAACGAAATAATTAATAATGTAAAAGGAATTAACAGAGTTGTTTATGATATTAGTTCTAAACCACCTGCTACGATTGAGTGGGAATAGATATCTGTGTTTACTTTGCGGGTTGATTTTTTTATCAGCATGCTCTAAAAAAGTTTTTCCTCCAAAACCGGTCGAAAAACAAACACCTATTGAAATAACCGTACCTAACGTTGAACAACCTGTTAAAAAAAATATTGATCATTCAATAGTCCTCTTACTACCTTTTCAATTAAATACTATAAATCTTAAAACTTCCAAAAAGGCTGATCTCAACAAAGCAGATCTTGCTATTGATTTTTATCAGGGTTTCAAGCTCGCGCTTGATTCATTAAGTATTGGAGGTCATCATTATGATTTGAAGGTTTTTGATACTCAGAATACGGAAACGCAAATTGTAAACCTTGCTTTGTCTAGTTCTATTAAAAATCAGGATTTGATTGTAGGACCCATTTTTCCTGAAGGTATTCGTACTTTTTCTGAATTTTCGGATTTAGGTAAAATTCTTCAGGTTTCACCTTTGGCTGCTTCTATGCCTTCTGGATTTAATGATCCTAATCTTGTAAGTATCAATAATTCAATTGATCAGCATGCATTGAAAATAGCAGAATTCGTTATTAAGCAGTATAAACCTGAAGATGTTCAACTTGTTTTGATAAATACTCAAAAGACAATTGATGCCCGCTATTCGAATTTTATCAAGCGTTATCTCAATGAATTATCCGGTTCCGGATTTCGGGTTATTGAACGTCCTAATGTTATTGGTATTGAAGGATACCTGAGTCGTACGAAGAATAATCTTGTTTTAATTACTTCTAGCGACAGGTCATTTTTGTTACCAGCAATTGACAAGCTTTATAATTTAAAGAATCAACAATTCAAAATTGAGCTATTTGGGCATCCTGACTGGATGAAGGCTAGATATCTTAACCCTGAAAAGATGCAGGCATTGAATGCTCGAATCAGCGCTTCTTATTTTGTGAACTATAAAACCCAGGATGTTAAAAATTTTGTTGCCAGATATCGGAATGAATTTGGAATGGAGCCTTCTGAATATTCCTTTAAAGGATTTGATACAGCCTATTTTTTTGGAACTTTGATTGAAAAATATGACAAGCTATATCCGGATTATTTGATTAAGGAGATTTATAAAGGTTTGCATAATGAGTTTCGCTTTGTGAAAGATCCAAAATATGGATATAGGAATACCAGCTTAATGCTTTTGAGGTATCAGAATTTTGAATTACAGCTTGTAAAATGAGAGCAGAGCAACAATTGAGGTCATTTTTACGTGTATTTGAGAATTTTCCCGCTGATAAACCTCTTGCCAAATTTCTTCCTGAATTTTTTAAAAGGAACAAACAAATGGGTTCCAATGATCGGCGCTCTGTATCAAGATTGCTTTATAATTATTTCAGACTTGGCAGAGCGCTTGCCAACAAGTCTGTTGAAGAACGATTATTTCTTGCTGAATTTCTTTGTACATCAGTAGACAACCCTTTTCTTCATCATTTTCGTTCTGATCTGAATCAAATGATTTACCTGAATATTGAAGAAAAAATTAAGTACGCTTCAATAAATGAAGGATTAGTATTGGAGCAAGTATTCCCTTTTACCGATCATTTATCTAAAGGAATTGATAAAGAAGCTTTTCTGTTATCATTTTTTGTACAACCCGATTTATTCATTAGAGTAAATCCGCAGGCCTTGTCATGGGTATTAAAAACGCTTGAGGATTGCTGTATTGACTTTAGTCTGATTGCCCAGAATACGCTGGCTTTGCCCAATGGTACAAATCTTAATTCCCTTTTTTCTGATAGTAATTTTCCTGTAAAGCCCTATGAAGTACAGGATTTGTCATCACAAAGAACAGCAAAATATTTCAAGCCTAATCGTTTCGAACATTGGTGGGATGCATGTGCAGCATCCGGGGGTAAGTCATTGCTGTTGTTTTCAGAGCAATCTGATATTAAACTTTTAGTTTCTGATATTCGTGAGAGTGTCTTGGATAACCTTGATGAGCGTTTTATAGCAGCCGGACTTACAACTTATCAGAAAAAACTAATCGATCTGACAAAGAACGCAGATCCTGAAATTCATCATTATGAATTTGACGGAATCATTCTGGATGCACCATGCACCGGCTCAGGAACCTGGGGTAGAACTCCAGAGATGATTAGTCAATTTGAGGAATTTAAGATACAGGGATTTCAGAATCTTCAGAAAGTTATTGCAGCTAATGTGATTAAATATTTGAAGCAAGACAGACCTTTGATTTATATAACATGCTCAGTTTTTAAAGAAGAGAATGAGGAAATTATTAGCTGGTTGCAAACAAATCATGGGATGCAGCTAGAAGGATATGAATTAATTAAAGGTTACGAAAACAAAGCAGATACCATGTTTGTTGCCCGCTTAATCAAAAAATAGAGCCAATTTATTTATAGTAAAAGCTTAAAGTCCGGTATTATTTCTGAAAAGTTTGATTGCAATTGCCAAAAGTATTATTCCAAAGGCTTTACGCATGATATTTAAACCTGTTTTTCCAAGTATTTTCTCAAGATAAATCGTGTTTTTCAGTACGATGTATACAAAAACTATGTTCAGAATAATACCTACTATAATATTGGGGGTTTCATATTCTGATTTTAATGATAGGAGCGTTGTAAGCGTTCCTGAGCCTGCAATTAATGGAAAAGCCAAGGGTACGATTGAAGCACTTTCAGAAACCTCCTCCTTGAAAAAATTTATACCTAGTATCATCTCCATAGCTATTATAAAAATCACCATTGAACCTGCTATTGCGAATGAAGAAACATCTAGTCCTATAATTTTCAACATTTCATCTCCTATGAATAAAAAGAGAATCATAATGAGAAGTGCAACTAAGGAAGCCTTTTCAGACTGAATATGTCCTACTTTATTTCTTAATGCAATTACAATTGGGATGGATCCGAGTATATCTATGATCGCAAATAAGATCATAGTAACTGAAAGAATTTGTTTGAAGTTAAAGTTTTCCATTACCGAAATTTCGAGGTAGTGTCTTTTGATAGTTACATATAAAGAAAAAAGGTTTCAGACAATTCTGAAACCTTTTCTTTTATAGTTAATTTATTTATTCCTGCTCTTTCTCAACTACTTTTCCATCTCTTAACTCCCGTACCTTACTGTGGCTCCTGCCATATATAAAATATATAATTACCCCTAGTGCCATCCAGATAAATAAACGAATCCAGCTTTCTGTGGGTAAAGAATACATTAAATAAAGACATACAAGAATACCCATAACAGGAACAAATGGCACAAATGGTGTTCTAAATGGGCGTACAGCATCGGGTAATGATTTACGCAATACCATGATTCCGATACAAACTAAGCAGAATGCAAACAAAGTACCTATACTAACCATATGTCCCAAATCTGAAACTGGTACAAGTCCTGCAAAAAGACTTACAAATACAAGGAAAAATAAGTTTGTTTTCCAGGGGGTGCGAAATTTAGGATGAACAGAAGCAAAGAATTTTGGCAATAAGCCGTCCTTGGCCATAGTATAGAACACACGGGATTGTCCCATTAACATCACTAAAATTACTGAAGTATAACCTGCGAGAATTGCTATAATCAATGCATCCTGTAAAAAGGTGTATCCAGTCATTGCAAAAGCTGTTGCAGCAGGCTTCGCATCACCTGCAAAGTCCTTAAAATTAACAAGCCCTGTCATTACATGGGCAAAAAGTACGTAAAGAATAGTACATACAATCAAGGATCCTAAAATACCTATTGGCATACCTTTTTGCGGATTTTTTGCTTCCTGAGCTGCAGTAGAAACTGCATCAAATCCTATGAAAGCAAAAAATACTACGGCTGCTCCGGTTGAAATTCCTGTCCATCCGAAATTTTCAAATTTACCAGTGTTTTCAGGGATGTAAGGAACATAATTTTCAGGGTTGATATGACTCCATCCTAAGGTAATAAACATCAATACAACTGCTACTTTAAGTATTACCAGAACGTTATTCATGGTAGCTGACTCCTGCGTTCCTCTTATTAAAACAAGTGATAATACACATACAATGAAAATTGCGGGAAGATTGATTAGTCCGCCCTCAATAACAGTTCCATCTCCAAGTTTCATTGTTTCCCAAGGTGAAACAATAAATTCATGTGGAAGATTTATGTTGTATTTATGTAATAACTCCAAAAGGTACCTCGACCAGCTAACCGCGACTGTTGCTGCACCCAAGGCATATTCCAGAACAAGATCCCAGCCGATGATCCAAGCCATAAATTCACCCATTGTTGCGTAAGAATAGGTATAAGCACTACCTGCAACTGGTATCATGGAGGCAAATTCTGCGTAACATAAACCTGCAAATGCGCAGGCGAACGCGGCAAGAGCAAATGAAATGGTTACTGCCGGACCAGCATTCTCTGCTGCAGCTATACCGGTTAATGAAAATAAACCGGCGCCAATAATTGCACCAACTCCTAATGCAACAAGATTAACACTACTGAGCGAACGTTTTAAAGTACCAGCACCTGTTTCATTGGACTCGAACAACAACTGTTCAATAGATTTTTTATGGAACATACAAATGGGTTTAGTTTAGATATGTTTTGTGTCTAAATTGATTCAAACGTAATTATTTTAATCGGGAATATAAAACCAGTGTGATCATGATGAACAGAGTTCAAAAATATTAAGCATTTATAAGCTTTGCAATGATGTAGAAATCAAAAAGCAGAAGTCGTTTTGATGAACTTCTTCTGCTTTTCGATTATTTTTTTTATCTGCTGATTGTGTCAGTTTTGTTAACTAAGGTATCAGTAATTGTTTTACCTGTTTGGTCAACAGTATTTAGGATCTTTATTTCTTTTCTGACTTCAACTTTTTCCTGATGGGATGTACCTGCTGAAATATGAGGTGCAATAATCAGGGAAACAATAGACATTAATTTAATTAGAATATTCATTGAAGGTCCTGAAGTATCTTTGAATGGATCCCCAACTGTATCTCCGGTTACTGAAGCCTTATGTGGTTCGGATTTCTTATAATACATTTCGCCATTGATTTCTACACCCGCCTCAAATGATTTCTTTGCATTATCCCAAGCTCCACCGGCATTCGACTGAAACATACCCATTAATACGCCAGAAACAGTTACCCCTGCTAATAAACCACCCAATACCTCAGGCCCAAAAGCGAAACCAATGATTATCGGAACAATCAGTGCAATTGCTCCAGGGAGCATCATCTCACGAATTGAGGCTTTTGTTGATATAGCTACGCATTTCTCATATTCAGGCTTAGCTTTGTACTCCATAATTCCTGGAATCTCACGAAATTGTCTTCTTACTTCATTCACCATATCCATTGCAGCTCTTCCCACTGCAGAGATACATAGAGCCGAGAAGATGAATGGAATCATACCCCCTACAAAGAGTCCCGCTAGTACATCAGCTTTGTAGATATCTATACGATCTATACCAGCAACTCCAACAAATGCAGCGAATAAAGCCAAAGAGGTTAAAGCAGCAGAAGCGATTGCAAACCCTTTTCCGGTTGCAGCTGTTGTATTTCCAACAGCATCTAAGTTGTCTGTACGTTCTCTTACTTCCGGAGGTAGTCCGCTCATTTCGGCAATACCACCTGCATTGTCGGCTATTGGGCCGAATGCATCAATGGATAATTGCATGGCTGTAGTAGCCATCATTCCTGCTGCAGCAATTGCTACACCATAAAATCCAGCAAAGTAAAAGGAGCCATAAATTCCGGCAGCCAATACCAAAATTGGCAGAACTGTTGATTCCATACCCACAGATAAACCGGCAATAATATTAGTTGCATGACCAGTAGACGACTGGCGGATGATACTCATTACCGGACGTTTGCCCATAGCAGTGTAATATTCAGTTATTAAACTCATTAAGGTGCCTACAACAAGTCCGACGATGATTGCAAAAAACACATCCATTTTACTGAACTCAAAACCCCTTATCAGCATATTTTCTGGAAGCATCCAATCTACTGCAAAAAAAGAAACGATTGCAGTTAGAACGATTGATGACCAGTTTCCCATATTCAATGCATTTTGAACACTATCAGTTTCTTTGCTGATTTTAACAAATGCAGTAGCAACTATCGATAAAATTAGTCCGAGACCAGCAATTAACATGGGTAACAAAATTGGAGCAATACCTCCAAAATTATCTATCGAGGTGATTTCACGTCCTAGAATCATTGTTGCAAGAATAGTGGCAACATAAGATCCGAATAGATCGGCACCCATACCAGCAACATCACCCACGTTATCACCCACATTATCAGCAATAGTAGCTGGGTTACGAACATCATCTTCAGGAATACCTGCTTCAACCTTTCCCACAAGATCTGCCCCAACATCAGCGGCTTTAGTATATATACCACCACCAACACGTGCAAAAAGTGCAATTGATTCAGCTCCAAGTGAGAATCCGGCCAGAACCTCAAGAGCCTTCTCCATTTCTTTACCATTTACACTTGCACCAGTATTAATGACATATATCTGATAAAATACAATAAACAAGCTTCCTAATCCAAGAACTGCTAGTCCTGCAACACCTATACCCATCACACTACCAGCGGTAAATGAGACTTTTAAAGCACTAGCAAGACTGGTTCTTGCGGCTTGTGTAGTTCTAACGTTTGCTTTAGTTGCGATATTCATTCCGATATACCCTGCAAGAGCAGAGGTAAACGCACCGATAATAAAAGAAATAGATATAACCCAGCTTGATGTTTCAACAAGGGTACCTGAATAAGCTAACAGAATGGCTGCAATAGCAGAAAAATATCCAAGTACTTTCCACTCAGCTTTGAGAAAGGCCATTGCTCCATCAGCAATGTAACCGGAAAGTCTTTGCATATTTTCATCGCCGGCATCTTGCTTAGTTACCCAGGCCGATTTAACAGCCATAACTATGATACCGAAAATACCCATTGCAGGTATTAAATAAATTAAATTGTTTTGTAAAAACTCCATAGAAACCAAATTTGTTATTGATATTTTTTCTTATACGAATGGCAAAAATAGCAGGGTTATTCTATTATTCAAACATAGAAATTCACAATGTTGTGATATTCAGCTCGATTAATCAGTTTTGGATTATATATCTATTGATTATGAGGCAGTTATGGTCAAAAATTATTTATCATATTTAAACTTTTTTTTTGCTTTTTTTTAGAAAATTTTGAATTGAGTGAAATTAATTGGTCATGAGGTATTATTTTAATGTAAGTTTAATCTGAAATAAATTTTTTAATCATTATGGATGAATTATTAGAGCAAAATGAAATGAAGCGGGAGCTCGGTTTACTGGATGCAACTTTACTTGTTGCAGGAAGTATGATCGGATCTGGTATCTTCATTGTAACCGCAGATATAACACGAAATGTAGGTTCTGCAGGGTGGCTTGTTACCGTCTGGCTTATCACCGGTTTGATGACACTGATTGCTGCTGTAAGTTATGGTGAGTTAAGCTCAATGTTTCCAAAGGCAGGTGGACAATATGTTTATTTGAAAGAGGCTTATAATCCTTTGGTAGGCTTTTTATACGGCTGGAGTTTTTTTGCAGTTATTCAAACAGGTACTATTGCAGCTGTTGGTGTTGCATTTTCGAAATTTACTGCTTATTTGTGGCCTGCAGTCAGTGAAGATATTGTACTGTTTAATCTTGGTCCCATAACCGTATCTCCAGCACAGGTTCTGGCTATTTTGATTATAATATTGTTGACTTATATAAATACAAAAGGAGTGAAGGGGGGCAAAATCATTCAAACTTCCTTTACCCTGACTAAACTCGTGAGTTTATTCGGTTTGATTCTATTCGGGTTCATAATGATTAAACCTGATATTTGGGAGGCAAACTGGGTTAATGCCTGGAGCATGCAAAAATTAACTGTCGATGGAACTTTTGAGTCATACACCCTCGTTGCTGCTTTGGGTGCTATAGCTGCGGCAATGGTTGGCTCAATTTTCAGTAGTGATGCGTGGAATAATATTACTTTTATTGCGGGTGAGGTGAAAAATCCAAAACGCAATATCGGTCTCAGTTTGTTTTTAGGAACCCTAATTGTCACTGTAATTTATGTTCTGGCTAATCTGGTTTACATGGCGGTTCTTCCATTGCAGGAAATAGCAACTGCTGATAAGGATCGAGTTGCAGTAGCTGCATCAAGCGTAATATTTGGGAATATAGGCACAGTAATTATTGCACTCATGATAATGATATCTACTTTTGGTTGCAATAACGGATTAATTCTAGCTGGTGCTAGAGTTTATCATACCATGGCAAATGATGGATTATTCTTCAAAAGGACTGCTTCATTAAACGAACATGCTGTACCAGAGTTCGGATTATGGCTTCAATGTCTTGTGGCATCTGTTCTATGTTTAAGTGGTAGGTACGGTGATTTACTGGACATGATCTCTTTCGTAGTTGTTATATTCTATGTTCTCACTATCCTTGGTATTTATATACTGCGTGTTAAACGTCCTGACTTAGAGAGGCCTTATAAAGCGTTTGGATATCCTTTTCTCCCAGCAGTATACATTTTAATGGGAATCTGCTTCTGTACTCTACTCATTATTTACAAGCCAAATTTTACATGGCCCGGGCTTATTGTTGTGTTAACCGGTGTTCCGGTTTTTTATATGTGGAAAGCTTTTGACAAAAAAGGTGCACAAAAAATAGAGGATTAAAAATTTCTTTACGAAAATTATAGCTTGTATTTGTGATTAATATCCTCAAATCCTGTGATTCTAGTCATGTTTATATTGATTAGTTTTTAAGATTTTTGTAATATTCAAAACATATTTATTATGAAAAGTTTGAAAGATAAAGTTGTAATCATTACCGGATCAGGATCAGGGATCGGAAGGGCAACAGCAATTTTGTGTGCAAAGGAGGGTGCTAAAGTCGTAGTTTCTGATATTAATGAAGAAAATGGTCTTGCTGTGTCTGCCGAAATCGTTCATGCAGGGGGAGAAGCTGTTTTTATAAAAGCGGATACCAGTAAAGCTGAAGATAACAGGATTCTGGTTGAACAAGCAGTTTTGAAATATGGTGCATTACACGTTGCTGTTAATAATGCAGGTATCGCCGGACCAATTAGCACTATTGCTGAATATCCGATTGATGGATGGCAAAAAGTTATTGAGACAAATTTATCCGGAGTTTTTTATGGGTTGAAATATCAGATTCCGGCCATGTTGAAATCAGGGGGTGGTAGTATTGTAAACATCGCATCAATTCTGGGTGCTGTGGGTACTAAATTTTCTCCTGCTTATGTTGCAGCAAAACATGGTGTTGTTGGTTTAACAAAAGCTGCTGCTCTTGAATATGCCGATCAAAAAATTCGAATCAATTCAGTCGGGCCGGCATATATAAAAACACCCATGCTAACGAATGCACTTGATGAGGCTACACTCACCCTGATAAAGGGTATGCATCCAATTAATAGATTAGGAGAATCAGAAGAAATTGCTGAGCTAATTCTTTGGTTAGCATCTGAAAAATCATCCTTCGTCACAGGATCTTATTATCCGATTGATGGTGGTTACCTTGCCCAGTAGTTTAAAAATAGGCATCTTGAACTAAATCATCAGATTTCTCCCAATTATGATGCTTTTAATTTTATTTTTGAAATAAAGACTAACATTATATTATTTCAGCAACCACAAAAGTGCTGCCACCAACAAATATAAGGTCATCTTTTTCAGCAGAAATTTTAGCGGCATCAAGAGCCTCGGTTACTGATAGATAGTATTCACCTTTTAAGTTGTATGCGTTCGCTTCATTTCTTAATTCAACTGCAGGTTTTGCTCTAGGTAAATTAGGTTGGCAGAAGTAATATACCGCACTTTCAGGAAGCATTTTCAAAATTCCAGAACTATCCTTGTCTTTTAGCATTCCAATAACCATGTGAAGCTTTTTAAAAGAGCTTTGCCCAATGTTTTTTATCACCTCCTTAATGCCATCTTCATTGTGCCCGGTATCACATATAACTCTAGGAGATTCCTGGAGCATTTGCCAGCGACCCATCAGACCCGTTAGTGATTTAACCTGTTTAAGTGCTTTAGTAATGTCTTCATCTGAAATGACATAATTTAACATCCTTAGTTGTTTGACAGCACTAAGTACGCCACATAGGTTTTTTAACTGGTAGCTTCCGGTTAGATCCAGATCAAGTCTGCTAAATTTAAATTCAGTTGGTATTTTGTTGTTTATCTGACTGAATTCAATTTTTAAATATTCAGGTAAACTATCTTGTTCAATTGCTCTTTTAATTAACCATTCATCTGTTGCAAATATTATTTCAGATTGCTGCTCTTGTGCCTTGTTTAAAAATATATTAGCTACGTCAATTTGCTTTTGACTGATTACTACCGGCACTCCTTTTTTTATTATCCCAGCCTTCTCTCCAGCAATTAATTGTAGGGTATTTCCCAGAATATTCATATGGTCATACCCTATATTACTAATTAGAGAAAGTTCAGGCTTAATTACATTTGTTGAGTCGAGTCTGCCACCTAAACCAACCTCAATAATTGCAATATCTATATCATTTAACGAGAAATGATTAAATGCCATCGCAACAGTTGCTTCAAAAAAGGAGGGTTCAATTCGTTCAATAAATTCATAATTATTGTTTACGAATTCCAAAACTTCTTGCTCTGATATCATTTCACCATTTATCCGAATACGCTCCCTGAAATCCTTAAGGTGCGGAGAAGTATATAAACCGGTTTTGTAACCAGCTGTTTGAAGAATTGCGGCTAGCATATGTGATGAAGAGCCCTTTCCATTGGTTCCACCAATATGTACCGATTTAAATTTTTTTTGTGGTTCAGAAAGATGGCTACAAAATTTTTCAGTATTGATGAGATCAGCCTTTATTGCATCGGCACCAAGACGTGAAAACATGGGGAGCCTGGAATACAGGTATGAAATTACAGCACCGTAAGATTCAAAGATCCCTGAAGCCTCAGGATTATCGTGATTAATCTCAGGAAGATTCATTAATTAGCCAATTATGTGGACTTATTTTACCTTGAAATTGAACATAACCACTCCAATTTGAACTTCTGGCGCTGATTCCAGCTTGTTCAGAGAAGATCCAATTACGGCCAGTCGGCATTTTTCCCAGATATCTTTATCAGATAAAGTGGTGCCTTTCACACCTGGAATTGCATTTACCACCACTCCGTTTTTATCAACAAATATCCGTACAGCAACCCGACCATATTTTTGGCCATTATCCTTGGGTGGGCTAAGATTTGTGAATCTACGGCTTTTTAAATCCAAACTATAAGGACCGTTCCCTGAACCTCCTTCGCCATAATCCGGCGACAAAGGGTCGCCATTAGTACTTCCCTGGTTGCCGGCAACAGTTCCTGTTCCATCACCCTTACCCAAACCATCATTTTTCTTTCCTTTGTATAGGGCATTTTGATTAACAACGGGTTTATTATCTTTCGCAGGAGTTGTTATGGCCGGTGCTTTGGCACTACTTTTTTCTTTTGTTATTACTTCAGGAGCATCTTCATTATCCTGGGTAGCAATAGTTTTATCTGAAACTTCAGAATTGGATTCATTTGAAGTGGTATTTTCCATGATCACTTTATCCGGTGATGTAAGATTGGCATCAGGTGAGGTAGATGGCTCTTCAACGCTCATATAGTCATCGCCCATTCCAAACTCAGAAGTTCCATAATTTACAATTATACCTCCGGTACCTGTATCTGGTTCAACACGGCTGGCAACAATAAAGTAGCTTATAGCCAAAAAAGCAAGCATTATGCCAGTTGAAATGGCATATGCTTTTGGATAATTGTTTTCTTCTTGTCGTCGGTATTCAATCATTTTTTTGTTTCTGTCGCTAAAACAAGTTTTACCTTCAGTTTATTTGCAATATCTGTCAATTCGATTACATTTTCGATCGCTATTGTACGGTCAGCATAGAGTATTATGGTTAAATCAGGTGCTGCCTTTTGATAAGTTTCTATGCTTTGAAACAGATTTGCTGCATCTAC
>Ga0315899_10000821_pt1 | contig 36779 bp, 52 predicted proteins | sample LakEriMetagenome_2_FD_203518 | JGI IMG/M metagenome (GOLD analysis project Ga0315899, IMG submission 203518) | Freshwater fungal communities from buoy surface, Lake Erie, Ohio, United States - Buoy 4 MA112 | ecosystem: Environmental > Aquatic > Freshwater > Lake | place: USA: Lake Erie, Ohio...
ACGGCGAATATTCTATCGGCTTCGGCTTGCTTTTCGTTCTTAACCCTATCTTGAGCTTTCTTTGCAAGTTCATTATTTATCTTTTGTGCCTTTTCTGTTACATCGAGCTGCCCTAATGTAAATATATCTACGGCTAAAGCGTTTGCCCGGTTGCTAAATGCTTCTAATTTTTCTAATACGCTACGCTGGTCGCTTTCAGTAGCTAAAGCCGCTTCGGCTGCCAATGCAGCGCCCTCGGCTGTTAGTGCTTGCGCGGTTGCTCTTAATTGTGCCGCCTTAACATACGCAGCCGACTTTTTAATAAAATTTTCTTCAGCTTTATTTAAATCGGTTGTTCGTCCGAAGCTATCGCCTAAAGTTTCGTTGTATGTTAATAATGCTTCCTCTTTGCTTATTACGCCTTGCCTTGCTAACTCAAATGCGTTACCTACCTTTTGCGTTTCTTCAACCGCCCCAGCGATAGCCGTTTTACTTTCGTCTAACGCACTGCTTAATGAACGGCTAGTATCGCTCGTTCCTTTGATAGCGTCCATTAAATCGTCGAAGTAGGCAATAAGTAAACCAATGCCTACGATTAAAGCCCCTACGCCCGTAGCGGCTAAAGCTACACGTAAGCCTTTTAATGCTCCCGACGTCGTGCCAACAACCGCAGCATACACTCTTTGCGCGGTTGTTAAAGCCTGCGTTTTTAGTTTACTTTCTTCGAGCAATAATGTACTTATTTGTTGAACGCCGTTAGCGACCGCCATAGCGCCCTGAACTTTTAAAATAGCCTTTTGTAGGTCTTCGCTTTCGCTACCAAATAAAGCCGCCGCACCTTGCGCTACTTCAAACCCAGCGGCTAAACCTTGCACCGCCTGAACGCCTGCATCGAACTTTAATGTATCGCTCGCGAGGTTACTAATACGTGCGCGGGTATCGCCTATTTGGTCTTCGAGCCGTGCGGCTTCTAAAGTAAGCTCACGGAATTGCTGCGTATCGGCTTTGCCTTGTTCTTCTAAAAGGTTTAATTCGTTTTTTAAACCGCGTAATACCCTCGTTAAGGGTTGCGCCTTTTTAGTAATGTTTTCAATCGCAGCGGCGTTTTGCCCTAATGCCTTTGATACTTCACCCCCACTAAACGCCGCCGCTGAAGCCTTGGCAGCATCTTTAAACTCGTTAGCTATTTTGTCCGCAGCCTTTGACGCGCTCTTTACAGCTTCGTCGTTAGCCTCGTTTATCTTATTAACCGCGGCTTCTAATTCGCCTGCCTCGGCTCGGTATTTAATTAGTATTTCTGCCATCGCGGTTCTGCTTATAAAACATTTCAAATTTAAGCAAAAATAGCTCGACTTCGCTAGCCATTAATTCCTTAAACTCTAAAACGTTATTGCCCGCGACGTGCATGACTTGTTCCCTTAAGCCGTCTTGCGATTTCTTTGCCCGTCTTCCCGGTGAGTAGTCAGCAGGGCTAGAGCCTCGTTGAGCTTTTGTATTTGGGTTAGGTTGTATTCCCATAATACTGTTAAGTCGTTGGGCGAAATACTGAGTAAGGGTTTGAGCGGCTCGATATCCAAACGAGTAAAAAAATCATGCGACCCCTCCCCCGCCATCGCTTCAAATACTTCTAGTTTCTTTTTATGTATATCGGGGTTTATAATAGATGGGTTTTCGTCCGAGCGTACTACCCACGTCGCAGCTATGTTTAGCAATAGGTCGCGGTGTACTATCGTGTTTTGGCGCTCCCTTATTATGTGTATGTAGGTAGCCATAACCGCCGCGTTCTTTGGGTTGCTTAACCCAGCGCCTAAAGCCTTTTCCATTTCGGTAAGTATCTGCTCCATTTCACTACCCGATAAACCCGAGCTTAAACGCTCTAATAAGCCCATGCTCATAGCAAAGCGCTCTAACGGTAGGCTCGTTTCTTTCGGGAAGCGGTAATAGGTGTACCCGTCGCGCTCAAATAATTGTACGAGGTTGTATTTAGGTAGCTCGGCGTTTCTATTGCGCCATAACATTAATCGCAGTCGCGCGCCTAATCTTTTGAATAATTGCATCTAGTGTGTCCGTTAGTTCTATTTGTGCGCCGCTAATCATTTGCATAACGGTCGTTTCTTCAGCTTCAAATATATAGCTTATATCCGCTACGTTAATTATTAAATCAGTTTCGCCTGCATCGGTTTCGGTTATCTCGCGTAGTGTTTCGTCGTCCGTATCTAAACCGCGTTTAGCTTTAGCCGTACAAACGATAAACCCTAGCATTGCCTTTAAGTCCAATAGCCGTTCGGACATTCTTCGTCTTTAACGCGAGTTTTGGCTGGCAAAAAACAGCCGCACAGCTTACAAGTGTCTAGCCCTTTATGCCTATACTCGCATACCTGACAAACGGGGTAACGTGTTTCGCTTAATGCATTTGCCTCTTTGTTACTTGTTAGGTATAAGTAAAACCCTTTGAATATTGATATTATCCGCCGCATTCTATACATTCTAATAGGTTGATAGTGCCACCCGCTTCTACATCGCTGTTTATGACAGCAAAGGTTATACAGGCGTATTCGTTTTCGCATATTGTGAAATTGTCGCAGCTTAACAGCCGTATCGTATAGCCTTGCCCGTTATCTATCTTTGCGCCGCTTATAGTTAGCAAGCCGTCAATATCTGAAGTAGCCGTAAAGGTTTGTACGCGGTTTGTCGCGTTATGGGTAACGGTAGCGGTGTATTCAGTTTCGGGCGTTACATAGCCGAAAACAATATTACCAGCGCAACCGTCTACGGTTATCCCGCTATCGAAACAAGTGCTGCATACGCTCATATATAACGCTTTAAAATTGCGTTTACAAAGTAACGAAAACAATCTAAATAGTCAGCACGCTCGGTTAAGTTTTTACGGTTTGCTTTTATAATTTGACCCTCGGCGTTGCATTGTACTTGCTTCGCGTCGAATACAAACCCCTTACACGTTTTGCTATTTACCTTAATATCGAGCTTACGTAACGCGGCGTTGCAGTCAATACGGCTATTAACGTGGCGCGGGTTAGCTGGTATTATTATTTGGTTATCGGCTAACTTTAGTCGGCGCTTAATCTGAATATAGGCGCTAGAGTTATCGCGTTCCTGTATTGTGCCGCCCTTACCCATTGCATCGCCCGTAATACGTAATAAGCCCGTAGGTATGTTTAACGCTTCGACGGCGTCGCAAAACGCATCTATTGAGCCGCGCTCTATCTTTATTTCATCCACTACCCTAGCCGCGCTGCCCACGTTTTGAATTATTAAAGCACAAAGCGGGTTAATATTGAAATCGACGCTAATAAACGTTGGTAAGTGCGGGTTATGTGTTACGCTATCGTCTATGTGTTTATCGTCGTTCCAAGCGTATAGGAAAGGGTTTGCTACATCGTCGAGTACATCCCAATCGCCCTCAACAAACCGCGCGTATTGAATAGGCGGTAATTCCTTTAAGCTCTCGAGATACTCGGGCGCTATGTGCGGGTTATCGGTTATACGGCTCGGTATGTACGCCCAGCGTTCGGGTAGGGTGTTTTCCCGGTAGCGGTTATAGATAATCGACTTAACCCAGTTTTGCGCGGGGTTGCACGTTGCAAGGCAAACAATAGGCGGTTTGCCGTGTGCCTTATTCCAGCTGCCTATACGTTCCTGAACTTTGTAAAAAGTTACTTCCTGTAATTCGTTTACTTCGTCTAACCCCGCGCCGTTAATCTCCAAACCCCTAAATCGGTTTAGGTCTTTGTCCTCGTCGAAGCTCTCTGCCATAAATATAAGCTCCGAACCATTTGTAAAGGTTATTACATTGGTTTCTCTATTCCAATTCTTAACGTAGTTACTTACGCCATCCATCATAATACTTGCGAAGCTGGGGAACGTTGTTCGTTTAAGGTCGGGTAGGCTTTTACGTATAATAGCCCACCTAGAACGCGGGTAGGTTAAACATAAAGATGTTAGGGTTAATAGTAGCCAATATGTTTTACCGCCTCGAATTGCCCCGCCGAAAACAATAACGCGCTTCGAACCCTCAACGGCATAATCGTAGGCGGTGGTTTGTGTTTCGGTTAGCGTAAACTTCATTAATCGTTTTCGTCGTCTGTAAAGCCTTTAGTCGTTACGTAAATAGCAAAGGCGAACCCTAATAGTATCGCTGCCATTAATAAGCCTACTGCCATTGTTTTAAGCATCCTTTTCTTTTGTTTCGGTTCGTACGATAACGAGCGGCTCGGTCGTTGTTATATTATTATCTATGCTTTGTTTCGGCTTACCGTATGCGCGGTCCAGCAATAATTCAGCGGCGCGTACATCGCCCTTTGCCGCTTTTGCTCTTATTGCTTTTAATATTGCTTCGCCGGCTGTTATGCCGTCCTTTTCCTCGCCCAGCACATCGGCAAGTAGCTTATCGAGTTCGGGCAGCTTACGTGGTCGCCCGTTTGGGTTTCCTGTTTGCCCTTTCTTAAACTTATGCGGAATTATGTTTTCAGGCTTCGGCATCGCTGTTTTGTCGTTGTTTATTGAAGTCCTACAAATGCTTTTAGGGGATAAAATACAAGTGAATTTCTGTACCCTCCTTCATGCGTTGGTATAATAGGCGTTACCCCATGAACGTTTCGCCATGCCGGATAAACGAGTATTGAATTATCTTGCTGACCAATAGTTGCATCATAATCAGGTACGTGTAAATCGCCACCCTTTGAATTAAGCCTTTTACATATAATAACATTAACTGTATTAGGTATATTTCCTGTATCGCGGTGAAAAGGTGCGTTTATATTGAAATTACTAATACTGCTTGTGAATAAATTACCAAATTTCCATTTATCGGGAACGGCTTTAAATAATTCGATTTGTTTTGCGTATTGTTCAGGCATAACTTCCCGTATTAATTCTTCGCTTTCCTTTGCCAGCATCAACATGGCTTTGATAAATGTTTGTGCTGTTTTTACTTGATGTACGCTGCTAATAGTTGCGTATGGTCTTTTCATATGTGGTTTCGGCGGTACGCTACCTATTATTGTGCTATATTGCAATACATCATTTTTTATATTTGTAAAACCGCTTGACCGTTTCATTTCGCTTTTGGGAACGTTTTTACTTCGTAATTCATGGTTTGCAATATCAGCTAGTTGCGCGGCTTTATTTGGTAGTTTTTTTAAATAAAACCCAACAACCTCGCCATTTTCATAAAATATACAATCTTCATTAATATTTGGCTCTCTATAATTGCATTTGTCGCCTATATTAATACTATGCGGCTTTTGTTGTAATTCTATTTTTTTCATTATTTAAATATTCTAAAATCATACCACCGACATAAGAGCCTCGTTCACGCCAAAATTTTACTAACTCATACGCATATTGATAATCTTGTATATCAAATTCAATCTGTATAGCTTTTTTGACTCCATCGCTTAGTTCATTAAGCTGTTCAGATAAATTATCCTCATCCAATATTGAATAGTCAGGTTTTGTTTCAAAGTTTGGTATATCCAATCCCCACTCATTAAGCTGGTCGGTATCCCAATCGTTTGAAAGTAAAGCCCAATCCCAATCGCCGCCGCTTACGTTATCTTTAATTATAAACTCGCGCTGTTGTGCTTCGGTTAGTTCGTCTGCAACAATTATAGGTACTTGTTTAAGCCCAGCCTCGCGGCACGCTTTCAGGCGCATATTACCGCCCAAAACTACCATATCGTTATTTACTACGATAGGGCGAATATTAAGCATTTGGGGGAACGCCTTAATAGATGCAACGAGCCGCTCAAATTTATCGTCGCGTATCGTTCGCGGGTTGTTCGGGTTTTGTTTAACCTCGGATATTTTAACGGTTTTTACGTTCATCGCTTACGTGCTTTGCGCCACTTTTCAGCTTCGGCGTAGGCTATTGCCGCCGCTTGCGACGGGTTGTAACCCTCTTCGATTAGCTTGCGAATATTCATTTGTATGACGGCGTCGCTATCGCCTTGAAATAGTGGCATAATTACAAATTTACAAAATTATAGTTTATAACTATCAATACGTTTTTTTACCATATCGATAAACCGTTCAATCATAGCGGCGTAGTATAGGTTAAAGTCCTTATAACCCTCGGGGCTTTGCTCGAATAAAACGTAAAGGGCGGCGCGTAGGCGCTGGCTGGGTGTCTTGCTTCCAAGCTCTGCGGCATCGAGCTTTAGGTTATTTAATAGCGCTTCGTCGTTATAGTTAAACTGTTCGCCCTTAAACGCCATAACGCCTATGCCGTTTGCCCATAGGTTTAACAGCTCGCTCATTTGTGAGGGCGTTAGTTCCTGTGTACCGATTATTACTTTAATCGTTTTATCGCGGCGGGTTGCTACGCTTTCGATAGCGCACGGTATGGTTAATAGGTTGCTCATTATCGTAAATTAAATAATGCTTTTTCGCGAATAAATGCAGCAAGTTTAACCCCTTTTAATTTTGCACGTTCTTTTAATACCTGCATATCATTTGGCGAAAAAGAAAGTAAAATTCGACTGGTTAATTTTTTTGGGCGCGGGTTTCCGCGTTTGCGTTTTGTTATTTTAGTATCCATACTTTTCGGCTTCGTCTTCCAATTCCTTTTCAACTTCCTGAGCATCTAAAACATAGTCGTGTCCATCATTAAGCGCCGTTAAAAACTTTCTGTATTCGCCGTCTATTGTTAATGGGTTTGCTCTACTTTTTATAGCTCTTTCGATATAATCGCTTTCGGTTGTTCGATTTATTTGCACCATTTCAATTAATAATTCATATGTGCTTTGCGAAATCTCTATTTCTATTTTCTTTTTAGCATCCATAATTTTCGGCTTCGGTTTCGGTGTAGTATTCTTCGCCCGCGCTTGTATGTGGGTGCGCTGGGTTGAAGCCTAGCGCCTCGTATGTAGCGCCCTCGTTAAAGGTGTCTATTATTAGGCTGCGTTCAATTTTAATGGCTTCTAAATATAGGTCGTATGTAAACGGCTGGCGCTTGTTTACTATTTGGTCGTAAAGGTAGTTTGTGACAGGGTGTAAGTTGTTAGCATCCATAATGTTGCTCGTGTTGTTTCTGTTTATAGTCGTGTTTCAGTTTATCGAGGTAGGCGCGAACTATACCTACTATTTGCTCGCGGTGCGTGTCGGGTACTCGAAAGCATACGGTCGATGTAGTTGAGCCGTACTTTTTTTTCGCCCCTGCGTTTGGGCGTTTACCGCCCCTGTTTTCTTTTTTTATTGTTTCCACGGGTGCAAATATACGTTAATTGATTTTGTTTTGCAATTTTACCCCGTGTTTTTTTAACAGCTTTAACCACTCAAACGCACGGCTTAAATACATTCTGTAAGCTATCGAGCCTTTAGGTGCGGTCGTTAATTGCGCTGAATAGCTGCGATGCGTTTTTAAAGTATCAGTATAGTACGTTACGCCCTCTTTAAACTCGGTTTGCTCGGGTTCGTAATTAACCATGTAATCTAGTATGCGTTGTTCGTTTGTCATTTAAAAAGGGCTACCGTTAAATTCATAATTAGGGGCTAAAGGCAAAAACGTACTACCTTGCTCGCTGGCTGCGTCGGTAAATATTGTAAGCGTTTCGTTATGTTTAAACCGTACTTCACCCGTCGCGCCTTGCCTGTGCTTTTCGAATAGGTAAAAAACGTCGTTAGTGTATTCTATCCCGTTTTCGCTTAACCCATAATAAGCGGGTCGCCAAATAAATATTACCGTGTCAGCGTCTTGCTCAATAGAGCCGCTTTCGCGTAGGTCTGATAGTATAGGGCGTTTATCTGCGCGTTGCTCGACTTGTCGGCTTAATTGCGCTAGGGCTATAACAGGTATGTTTAGTTCCTTTTGCGCGGCTTTTAGGGTGCGGCTTATTTCCGCTACTTCTAATTCACGCGAGCCGCCTTTAAAGCCCTCGATAGTCATTAGCTGCAAATAATCTATTATAGCCCACTTGCAGCGGTTTTTACGTACCTCGCGCCGCATTACCCTTACCGCCTCGTGAACACCGCAGCGTGCTTTGTCGTAAATTAAAATCGGTAGTTGCTCAACCGCCCCTATGCTACGCTCGAACTCGTATAGTTCGTGTTGCGTTAGGTTACCGTCGCGTAAACGTGCGCTGTTTATTTTGTCGTTTGCGTGCTGAAGTATTAAGCGCTGGCATAGCTGCGACTTATTCATTTCTAGGTTAAAGTAAATACCGGGTTCGTTAAACTCGACGGCGTGGTATAGCGCTAATGCTGTTTTACCCATCGACGGACGCCCCGCTAAAATTATAAGCTCGGGGTGAAAGCCGCCTGTAAACTTGTTTAATGCCTTTAAACCCGTGTTTAAGCCGCTTGTTTTGCCTGAAAGGTGTAAGGCGCTGCGGCGGTAATAGGCGTCGCGTTCGTCTGAAGCCAGCGCCATAGCTTCTATTATACTATCTTTTGGGCTGCCGTCTTCGAGTAGGCTGTTTAGCTTTTTAATTATTTCAGTTGCGGTTGTAGCGCCGCCCCGTGGCTCGGATAAACCTAAAGCGTTTTGCGCCATTATAGAGGTTATAGAGCGTTTAATATGTTCGTCTTTAAGTAGCGCTATGTAATCGTTTATCGGTTCGTTATACCATAGGTCAGACCCCCACGCGCTAATTTTGGCTACTTCGGCGGCTGTAATCGTTTTATCGGCTCGCCCGTATTGATTAAGGGTAACTAGGTTCGGTTTAATGTTATCGCTCATAATTGACTTAATGAGCTTATAGGCTCGTAGGGCTAAATCGTCGGTAAACAATACCTCGGTAAGCTGGGGTATAATTTCCTTGTAATGCTCGTCGGGCGAAAGGCAAAGATTTATAAGGGCTTGTTCGACTTTAGGTAGTGAGTTCATAGGGTAAGGTTAGTATTTGATAAGCGTTAACCCAAGTTCCTTCGCTGCGTAATTGATGTGCTTTTGAGTTGTTACTGACCAATACCCTAGTTGCTGTAATTCGGATGTCCCGTAATTGATTTTTGCAACCCTAGTTGTGTAAGACATAACGTAATCAGCACCTTCGTAATTAATTACACGCAAGTTTTGTTTGTACTTTGCAAATGTGCGGCTTTGAGTTTTCATATTTATTTAGTTTAGAGTGTTTAAAAAATTGATGAAGTTGGTGTTGAAAGAAAATTGTTGAAGCAAAGGCATTCAATAAGGTGAACGATTTCCTCTAATTCAGATTTCTCTGTTTTTTCTAATAACAGAATGCAAATGTCATTAGTCCCTGAATTTACCTCATAAGTAAACCCATATGCAATTTCTAAATTCTCATTGCAAATTAGTTCAATGATTGTATCTAAATCCTTTGTGCTGTTAAATTTTAGTAATGCTTCCATGATTGCTTTTTTTAAATGTTTAAATGTTTGATGGAGCAAATATCTAAACTTATTTTGAACCTGCAAACTTTTTCGAAAAATAATTAAAAATATTTTTTCCCTATTCCATTTTCACCCCCTGCGAGGCGCGGGTAAAGGTTTTAGTTTCTAAAGGTTTTGAGGTGTTTAAATCGCGTTTTTGCCAAGTTGCTAAACGCCGCCCGGTGTCCCAAGCGTCTTGTGCCGTTACCCGTATTTTACCGTTTGCTAACGGCTCGCTCCAATAATTAAAAAAGTCGTTTAAAAGTGTTTTAGGGTATTTATCCGCATACGGTCGCATAGCTTCGACTAATTCAGCTTTGCCCCACTTTTTAAAGTTAGCGTTATCTTTATTTTTCTCTTTATCCTTATCCTTATCCTTATCTTTATAGGCTTCGGTTTGGCTTTTAATTCGCTTCGGTTTCGCTTCTATTTCGCTTTCGTTTCGCTTCGTTTTCGGTTTGCTTCCGTTTATGTAATTAGTATTTCCTTTAGTTAATACAGGCTCTATAAACGTCCATATAGTTTTAGCTATACCAGTTAATTCCTTTTGCTCGAAGTCCAGCGAATAGCTAAAAATAGCATCGTAAATTTCTGCCTGCGTTTCTTTTGGTAGGTCTTTTATACCCTCGTACATCGAGCGGTAAAATATACAAGTATCGCGTTTAGTCATAAAAAAGAAAGCCCCTTGAAATTTACGGTCGAAACGGTTAGCATAATACTAACCTCGTAAACCCAAAGGGCGGTAAGTTAATTTCGTTACGTTTAGGTTTCGACGTCTAAACGCTTCAAATATACTAAATTTATTGTTTCAAATATTCTTCAATCGTTTTTATGCATTCGTCTAGCCCCGAGCAAAACAACGCCTCGAAACCCGCATTTTTAAGGCGTATAATCATTTGAAATTGCTCGGTTAGGTGTTCGTCTTGTTTTATCGTTCCGTCGCGTTTAAAGGGCTTAAAATCGCTTTTCTTTATTTCAATAAACAAACCGCAGTAACCGCCGCGGGGCGCTGCTAGAAAAAAGTCGGGGTAGCCCCTATGCGGGTTCATGCTCTTATGTATCCGCGCTTGCCCCATAGTCATTTTAGTTCCAGCGCTGAAGTCAAACCTAAATAATAGCTCGGGGTGCTTTAGTGTTAGGTAACGGGCTAACGCGGTGTAAATATCGCTTTCGCGGGCTGGGCGCTGTTTCATCGCTTGTAAAGGGTATTACATAGCAAAACATATTGTACCCTACCCTCTAGGCTCGCGTTACTATCGTAAAGGTCTACGAGTATGCAGCGGTTTTTTGAATAATCATTATAAACGCGCTTGTATTTAAATGCACATGGTAGCTCCTTAAAGCCTTGCGCGGTAAAATACGGCTCAACGTTTTTTAGTTCGTGTCCGATAAACTCGTTTAAATCGCCCAGCTCGGGGTCAAACGTTACGGCTGTTTTTGTCGTGTTTCTCATTTTTAAAGTTGCTTCAAATAGTTAATGATTAATTCCTTTGCGCTCTCAATTTCGGCGGCGTTATGGCGGTATAAATACAGGTCGGTAAACTTACCCGTTTTCTTAACTTTTGGCGGTACACCGATATAATAGAAGTTCGCAGGGTCGAAACCCATTACGAGCGAATACCAAACCGCTTGTACGTGGTTACAATGGTCCACCATATCGCGCCCGAAGTCGTGTAGGTTTTTGGCGCTGGTCGTTTTAACGTCTGCTATGCTACCCTCTTTTAAGTTGCATAAGTCCATAGCCGCCTTTGCTTCGACCGTAAAGCCGCCTATCGTAACGTTAGCTAGGTGTATGTATTCCTTTTCGGCGTTATCGAAAAAGTCAGCTAACAGCCGTACCTCGTGAATAGCATTATAAACGTTTTGCGTTTGCTTTGCCATATCGTCAAACGAGCGCTCGAGTAAATCATAGTGAAACTCTTTACCTTTATTTAGCGCCGTTTGAGCGTGTGAAATATCGCCCGTGTAAAAACGTTTAATACGGCTTGCGCTTATGGCTGGGTGCGTTATGTATTGTTCGCGTGTCATATATTATCCCCCCTTAATTCTTTAAATTCTTCCCATGTGGTAATACCTACATTACGATTACTTAAAAACATTTCTTTGGTTATTTGAGAGGGGAAAATATTATTATCATAATTAGCTCTAATCGCATTTATAAGCCGAATTGATGGCTTTACTGTTTTAAGCCAATCATGAATTAACAATTCATTTGTTGCTTTGACTTTGTCCTTTTTTAGCCACCTTGCCAAATCTCTTTTATCCTCATCGGTAAAACAATAGTGGTATAACTTAAATAGCTCCATGTTCAATGTGTTTTATTGGTTATTGGCAATTGTCATTATTTATTTTCAATACTTAAAATATCAAAATAGGTAAAACTTATGCCGTTTAATTGGTTTATCCTTGTTAACTTATTATTGTCGTCTCTTAAAACAATATAAGGCTCTTTATATCCTATTATATCTGAAATCATTTCAATATTAATTATTTTATACAATTTGCCGACAGTATATTTTTTTGATGGTGCGTATACCTTTGTGCATTTTAAATAATCGCCTTTTTTAGCATCAATTAATCTTTTAACAGGCTTTGATAATAAATTTATTAATTTGTTTTTAGCGGTTTCAATATCTATTGTTCCGTTTTCAAGTTGAGCGGATATTTCCAATATATTTGTTTTTGTCGTTTCCATTTGTTAGTTATTTGATAACGTGTTTAGTTTATAGGGTTCTATTTGCTCGAGGCTCACGAATATCTGAACCTCGAACCCTTGCTGTTTAAAGTTTAGTATTTTGCCGTTTTCTAAAATGAAAGTACGCGGTATGCTATACGCTGCGTATTCGTCTACGAGGCGAACCCGGTCAAAACTTTTCGCGGTGTCTAACAGCATATAGTTAAAGCCGTAGCCGTTTATTACTTGCATTAAATGTTTAGAGCGGTTGCGCTTAACGTTTAGCGTTCGGGTGTTGGTATTAATCGTTCCTAAATGCCTTTCGCCGTGTTGGTTTACCAAAACTAATATAAGCTCCAGCGTAGCGCCCGAACGTTTAACGATTAGGCTGTTACCGCTATCGTCGGCAAAGCGTGCGGTGTTTCTATCTATATTCATTAGTACCGTAAATTAACTTTGTTTCGACGCTTATAATTATAAATTTCCTCGATAAGTGCAATGTATTGCGGCTTATCCGAGCAATTAGTTAAGGCGCTTGGGTATAACTTTACCTTATGCAAAAATTCGTCGAAATCAAATTCAGTATTTTCGAATAGCTCAAGCATTGCATAAACAAAAGATTTGCGTAAAAACCCGTCGTATAAATTGCTTAATTTCCAAATGCGGTTAGCGTACTCGTTAGCTTGCTGCCAATGCGTTACTTTAAATTCACCGCGTTTAAACGCTTGCTGTATATCGCCACCGCTTGCAATAACCCCGCAAAGCAAAGCCATACATTCAGCGTGTCCAAACCGATACTTTTCTTTAAAGCGTTTGTATTTCAAATAGTCAGTAATTCCTAAATCACAATAACCATTTAAATAATCTTCAGCGCTCCACGTTTTAGAATTTTGGTTTAATACGTGTACCTCGTTTAACCCATAGCCCGGGCAAACAATATAATTAATAGGTTTATTGAGTTCTTTTACTGCTTCGAAACGGTGTTGACCGTCTATTATTTCATAATGCTCGTTTACTGTTATAACGGTAAATAGGTAGTTTTTTTCGATTGATTGCTTTAGACGCTTTAGGTGTAATTGATTTAATACCCTATTACCGTCGATTGATTTAAACAACGAATAGTTGTTAGTGCTGTAAATGTTTGTTGTTATCATAGTTTATCGTATTACTTGTGTTTTGTGTTCGTATAATTCTACGCCGTCGATACTTTCAACGTGCATAAATTCCATTGCTTTAGGTAGGCGCTCAATTAACCGTTCGGGTTCTAATTCACCCGCGCCAAAAAGCACGCTTAAAACCTTTAACCAATCCACCTCGCCGCTTATACGCGCCTTAATCGTAGTTCGCACGTTTTTGGTTTGGTTCGTTTCTACGGCGTTGGTAAACAGCTTATCGGTAAACGCTGCCATAATATCGTTAACGCTTTGCGCCTGCTTTAACGCGGCTTCGGCTTCAGCTCTTAAACGTTGTTCGGCTTCACGCTTTTTAAATTCCAGCTCGTTATGGTAGTCGAGCATCTTAATTTTAGCGTCTGAAATAAAATCTATTAGCTCGGTCGTAGCGGCTTTCTCGAGCGCGATACATTGCTTTTTAAACGCGTCGGCTGGGTGCGTTACCTCTTTACGCGTTGCTTCGATTAACTTAACGGCATTAGATACTAACCGTACCGCCTCGCTCATTTCGTCGTATTCGGCTTTGCTGCGTATCGTCAGGGCTTCGCCGCCACCGCTTAACCGTTGCGCTATCGCTTGCGCGTTTAACGTTTCAGGGGCGTTTATCTGTTCGTATAGGTTGTTTATCTGAACAGGAATACTTACTTTTATGGTTGTGTTTTTCATCTTTTATATGTTTGTGTTACTAAAGAGGGCGGCGTTTAAACCGCCCTTTTTATTTGTTAATCCCACGGTAAATCATTTGCTGCGTTAATACCGAAAAAATCATCTTCAGGCTTTACGTGCGGCGGTAGGTCAATTTTCGGCGCTGGCTTACTCATTAGCTTATATTCGTCGCTCTCGCGTATTTTGTCCTGCACAAACTCGGGTAGCTTCGCAAATACCGCCGCGTCAGGTTGCGTTGGTGTATAGGCTAATAAGTCGTTATACGGTTTAGGCGCTTCGATGCCTTTAGGTAGCGGCGATATACTCATTATATTAGCATAGCTGTTTTCGCCTTTCGTAACGTGTACGATATTTAGCATACACGCTTTACCGAGTAGTTTAAATACATCGAATTGCGCCGCCTCGCTATCGGTCATTTTTTTGCCTATCCACGCGCTAACGTCGCGGCGTAGTAATGCTTTGTCATTCATGGATAGCGTGTAAACGCTGCGAACATAATACGGCTGTTCGCCTTTGTCTTCGCTGAATACCGCCTTTTCGTTTGGCAGCTCAAATAAAAATTGAATTTTGCGTTTTTTACCGGGATAGTTACCGCCTTGCTCGGACGTACCGAGGTCGATTATTTGGTAACAAATTCCTACGTGTGCGCCTTCGGGCGCGATTTGGCGGTTAGTGTTACCGCCTACGGGTGCTGTTAAGCTGGGCATAGTGTAAAAGTATTTAAGGGTTTAAAATTAAAGTTCGGTTGTATCGTCGGTGCAATCTAACGTTTGTACTAGGTTGCGGTTTAAGGCGTCGACTACCTTGCAAAAGCGGGCGTTAAATTGCTCGCGGTTTAGCGGCTCGAATAGGCGGTGTTCGTATGGCACGCCCTCGATTTGCTCTTTGTGAAACTTACGGGCTAGGTGTGCGCTTTTGCTATCGCAGCGGGTATACATACCTTTTAAACAGCCATCATCGACTAACATAGTCATTACGCCGCTTAAATGGTCGTATAAATAAAACTCGGTGTTTTCGTAGTTGCGAAAAATTGTAGTTGCTTCCATGTGTATAAATGTTTAAAGGTTTAAAAAGAAAGGGCGGTTATTAGCCGCCCGTGGGGGTTATGAATTTGCTTCTCTAATTTCAGTTATTTCATTAATGCTAAAATCGCATCTAACAGCTTCGCCGTTTTCGTTGATATATTCGCAATAAACAATAGCTCCCAAAAACTGAATAATTTTTACAAATTTACCATTTAGGTTTTGGTAGTTGCTTTTGGTTTTGATTTGTGCTTTTAGAGTTGTCATGGTGTAAATGTTTAAGTGTTTAAAAGTATGCAGCAAATATACAACCCTTTTTTAATTCTGCAATACCTAATCGAAAATAAATGTAATTATTTTTTGCTTCGTCATTTAATCGCCTGCTTTTCAGCGTATTATTTTTGCACTATGCGAAGCGCTAAACCGCAAACCAACCCAGCGCCGAAGTTAAATAGCGGTGTTTCGTACCATTTCGGGCGGCGGCGTATTACGTAGTTATCCATTCCCGTAACGAATACATACGGGTTATCGATTTTAAGCCTTAAAACGGTGTCTTTGCGCCTAAATAAACGGTTAAATAAGCCGCCTCGCAGCGTATCGCCTACGGCAAAAGTATAAGTAGCGGGCAAAACGAGGCTATCGAGCTGCAAAAACCCGAGCCTGTTAATAGTACCGCCTAACGTTACCCACTTTTCACGCTTAAAAAACGGCTGCGGTAGGCGTAAATGCGGGAAACTATCAATATAAACGGGTTCGGCTAACTGTATTTCGGTCTTATAAACGGTTTTTGTTTCAATTTTAGTAACCGTTTCAGGCTCTTTAATCGAAAGTTCGTGTAATTGACGCTCTAACTCGCGGGCTAACGCTTCAGAGCTTACAATTTTAGCCGCTTGCGAGTATATTTTTGCGCTATCGGCTAACGTTTTTATCCTTAAATCGCGATTAACGCCTATTTCTACGCCCAAATTTTTAGCCAGTTCGTTATTATCGCGGCATTTTTCGATTAACGTTAGCGCCATAAGCATAATAACCACTATAAGCCCTACGTGTTTAACGTCGAATTGATATTTAGGCGGTACGTTAAGCAATTTTTAGAACGGTTAAATACTCGGTTATACGGTCGCGGCATTTGGCGTTTAAATAGATTAGCTCACGGGCTACCTTTGGCGGCATATCGCGCTCGTTTAGGTATATCCTAATTACTTTTATTAGGCGCTTATCTATTTGTTCGTCGGTCATAATTGCCGCGTTGCTTTTTTAACCAAAGCCTTTACAGCTTCATCCAAATTTACAACACTATCATTTAACATTTTCAACAAATCGCTTTTTTCGGCGTCGGTATGTGTTGAGCTACCGTTTAAAAGCCTAACCAAACCACTTACCGACGTTAGCGGCTGGCGTAATTCGTGCGATAGCATAAACCTAAATTCCTCTAACAATACCCTTTGCCGCTCGTATTCGTGCGCAGTTATGCTGGTAACGTCAATAAGCTGAAACCCGATAAAATGAATAGCGCCCATTATGCTATAAATATTCCAAACGTTGAAACGCTCGCTATTATTTTTTTGCTTCGTAGCTGCATATACCCGCATAGGTTCTGGCGTGCGCTCTTTAGCCTTTTTAACGGCGTTTAAAAGCGTTTCGCGCTCGCTTTCGTTGCTTACTATATCTATTATGTTTTTCGGCTTAATATGGCTGCTATAAGCCTTAAATAAATCATTAGCCGAAACTATGCCGCCGTCGCTATCGGTAACGACGTAAAAGAGGTCTAACGAATTTTCTAAAATATAAACGGTCGACATTACCCCACAAATATAAACAATTCGTAGGGGTTTATTTTATGCCAAATTACGCAGCTCGTTAAACATTGAACGCCACGCAGCGCCGCACGTTACCAAGTAGCGAGCCGTTAAAAATAGGGCAAACCCAAAAACAACGCTATTGCAAAGTAAATCAATATTCATAGGCTTTTCAATTTCGGGCGTATTTCTTACGCTTTGAGTTATTACGGGGGTGTACGTTGGTTCGTTTGACAAAGATACGCTAACGGGCTTTAAAGTATCAAAAACAGGCATTTTAATTTTAACGGGCTGCGGTGTTTCTACGTTTAACGGTTCGGGCGCTTGCGTTATTATAGCCGTATCGAGTTGAGCCGCTACGGTGTCGGGCGCTGATAGATGCTTTAACGGGTGATTAGCACATTTACCTGGGTATTTGCATATCGTACTATCTTTAATTGCCTTGTTCATCGTCTTTAGCTTTAGGAATATACCCCGCCGCAATTAACGCCGCGATTATTGCCGCTAACGTTTCGGCTTCTATTTTCTTAAAAATTAAAAGGAATACCGATAATAACACTACTAACGAGCCTACTGTGCTTCGCCAGTATTTAACGATTATATCGATAGCCTTACGAGTTTTAGTAGGTTTACGTTTCATATAGTCGTTAAACGTAAGCCGTAGCGCGGTGTTTAAATAGTTTAGGGCTAAATGTTACAAAGTGAAAAATATAACTTTGCTTCCTCTTTGCGCCGCGTAACTAAACCGGGTAATACCTTACCGCCGCCGCGTACCCATTTTTGAAATTCGTCTAATATACTCGGGTCGGCTGGGTTTACCTTTGCCTTTTTTAGCAACGTGCTTTTGATAAACGCGCCTGTACCTACGTTATACGTAAAAGATACTAGCGCGTCGAATTGGCATTGGTTAAGGTTCGGTAGGTGTTTATTTACGGCGGCTTCAAAAGGTTCTAGCGTCGCTAAAAGTAACGAGGTAGCCTCGCTTTCGTTCGATAGCTTTTCGCCTAGTAATACTTTTTTGCCGTTAGGGTAACGCGTCGAGCCGTAGCCTATGGTAACTACCGAAGCAGGGCAAAGGTAGGCGCTCAAACGTAAACCCTCATGCTTTTTAATTATTGCTAAACCCTGTGCCGAAGTTGAGCGCATGATTATAACACTAAATACTGAACGGTTATGTAAATATATTGGTATCCGTACCCTGTTGTAGCCGCTTGTAAACCAATATTAGCTGTATTGTTTACAGTATTAGCTGACAAATTCCAGCTTACAAGTTCGGTATAATCTGCATTATGCGCTATAATACCGACTAAATCTTTTGCGTTAGTAAAGTTTGTAGCTACGGGTAGGCTTAATTCGAATTGCGCCTCTGTTTCGGCTGCGTCTAAAGCAACCCCTAAATAAAAGGTACAATTAACAACGTCATTAACGCGGCTGTAATATGTAGCTATAGGCGTTACAACCTCGCTATATGTTTCATTCGATACGGTAGGCGTAAAGCTGCCGCTTTCGAATTGCGGCATACCTGAATATATATTTTGTACCTCGATTTGTTTAGAAGTGTTAGAGCTTGTATCAACGATGTAAAATATATCGTCCACCGCCGCCGTCGAGGTTGTAGTTAAATCGGTTACTTTAACGCCTGCCATAAGTAGTTTATTTAGTTGCTAATTTACAAATTATTTAGATACTCGATTAATTCAACCGAGCTTATATAGGTTTGCCCGTTTATAGTGTTTTCGGTTACCCATAACAAATAAACGCCTTGCTCGGTTATTACGTGAAACGTAGTATCGTCAACCGCCTCCCATTTTGGGTCTATCAAATTAGCGCTAACCGTTGCGCTGGCTGTGCTTATAAATTCAACGTTCGTAGCTGTAATATTTACATTATTCATATTAAGGCTTTTCAATCATGTAAAACGAACCGAAATTGGTGTCGGGTGTATTATTGTTTTGCAACGCAAATATAATGTATTGCTGTTGTGTCCAATCTACCGCAGCGGTTGAGGTTAAATCGTATAAACCATAGTCCGTTGCTACGCCTAAACCCGCAGCTAAATATACCTCTGTATTATTATTCGCGGTCTTTATTGCAAGGTGTCGTATCATTTGGTTTACCAAAAACGACGGAGCGCCTGCGTTTTGATGCGAACCCAATAAGATAGGCGAGCCGCTAAGGTTAGCCGTAGTATTAGCATATATACGTAGCGTCATAGAGCCTACCGTTCCCGTTTTCGTAACGCGGTAAGTAATACGAACCACATCGCCCGCAGTAAAAGTATTAGCGGGTATAAGCTGCGTATATTTAACCGTATTGGCTGTGCCTGTATGACCCGCCGAACTTATGGCAGATTTGTAAACAGTCGATGCGCTCGCAGCTGGAAACGTTGCTAATGTTCCATCGCCTCGAATATATTGCGCGGTTGTACCCGTTGCTGTTACGGCTAATGTACCGCTGCTTGTTACAGGGCTATTAGCTACACTAAACGCCGCTGGCATGGTTAAACCTACACTCGTAACCGTACCCGTTGGTATAGTAGGGAATGTAGCCAGCGAGCCGTCGCCGCGCAAATATTGCGAAGTCGTGCCGCCTAACACATTGCCTAACGTTCTATTTTTCCAAAGGTTATTTACCCCCGTTGTATAAACTAAAAATTGATTATTAGCTAAAGGCGTTGTAGTAATATCTACGTCGCTTAACTCATCAAGCTGAAACCCATTCTGAACGAATACATAGATTTGACCGTTACCCGCATTTGCACGCTCAACAATACCGATACGCGTTAAATGGTTCGGGGCAAAAGGCATAGTATTCGTTAAAGCCCCTGCGGTATTACCTACGTAAAGCGTGTCGCCTGCGGTGTAGGCATTTGTATTTATGCCATCTACTACGCCCTGCGTTATAATGTAACCCTTTTGGTTAGGACCAATCGAACTGCTGAATACAAGCCCAACAGTTTTGGAGCTTGTAGCCTCCGAGGTATTATTTGCTAGTTTAACAGTCATGCGGTCGCCCGTAGCCCCAAATGCGTAAACAGGCTGCCCTCGGTTTATCGTTACGCTATCGGCGTTGGTTACATAGGCGAACATTTGATTAGGCGCTACGCCCAAAAGCTGAAAATTTGTACCGTCGTAAATAGCTATAAACTGTTGGTTAGCTGCAATATCGCCGCCTATAATCGGTACAACGTTATTTTTAGCAATGTTAACAGCGCCTAAACCGTTTATGTTTAACGTTGAAGCGCCTGTATTAGCGTTTGTAAATCCTATCGCATAGGCGTCGTTAGTATTGTAAGCCGTTACGCCCGGTATTGAAACGGTGTAAGTGTCAGTACCCGAAGCCGTGCCGCCCTGCATACCGCCCGTCGCGGTGCTATCTATCGTAAAATTTGGATAGCTACCCGTAATACTTATATCCGTACCCGCCGTCAGGCTTACTATTTGGTCGGGTGCGCTGTTATCTATCGTAAAGCTCGGGTACGTACCGCTTACGCTTATACCCGTTCCAGCGGTTAGCGTTACGGTTTGGTCGGGGGCTGTATTGGTTACTATGTTACCTGTTAAGTCGATACCCGTACCCGCCGTTAGCGCGTCTTGCTTACCGTCGAACGTGTTAAAATCGGTTGCGCTTAAATAACCGTCGCTTACCGTTGTAGCCTGCGTTATGCTTATATCGGGCGTTGCTCCACCGCTCGAAGCTATCGGAGCGCTACCCGTTACCGAGGTTACGCCACCGCCACCGCCGCCGCTAGGTATATTTACCTCAACAACGCCGGGAGAAGTTAGCGAAGCCGTTACACCCGCGCCTGTAAAATTTAATGTAGTTGTATTGGTGCTTACATTAGTTCCATCGTCTTTAACGGTTAAGGGTGTACCGCCGCCGCCGCCGCCTATCGCGTAAAGCGGGTCGGCTTCCGTACCGTTACCGCCTATTGTTACACCGTCTACGGCTACCTCGGTTAAGCAAGGCGTACACGGTAAAAAGTCGGGAGGTAGGGGTATATCTCCCGTGTCGCAAATATCGTAACACGTATCTTCCGAACCGCTTACAATTTCTACTAGCAATTCAATTACAACGGTCGCATAATGTAAATTTTCGGGTAGGGTCTTATCGCCCACCGTATAGCCTACGGGTATAACCTCGTAGCTAACAACGTCTATAACCTCTTTAAACCCATAATCGCGCCCGCTTACTAACTTATAAACCCGCGAGGCTATCCAGTCGGCGGCGTCTTCGGCGTCGCAGGGTACATGATTTTTTTTAACTACGGCAAACGCGGTTAAATTAAATTTAGTCGAGTACATCTGTTTACACCCGCTAACGCGTAGGCTATCTATTTTCGAAATATTAACCTTACCGCGACGCGCCCAAAATAACGTACCTACCTTTGCATCGTAGTTTGTTACGGGTATAGCTTCGCCGTTACCTATATAGTTTACCCAGCCGTTATCGCCTGTAAGCTCGCATAAGCCGTAAAGACGGTCGAATATATTACTAACCTCTATGCGTTGGTTTAAGCGGTCTATAATGGTTTTTAAAATCATTGTCCCAAATATTCGTTAATTCCGTTAATTATAAGCTGCGTGTGCTGCTCTAAAAATTCCTTTTCTTCTTCTTCGGTCGGCACGAAAATAAACCCGTAACCGCCAAATGTTTTATAGCGCGGGTTAATTGAATTACCAAACTGTAAGCCCCGCGCTTTAGCCGCCTCTTTATCGTCTAACACTATTGCACATTCTAACCCTTTGCCCTGCAATGGTTCGTTTAAAAAGTTACGCCGTAAAAAACCCGTTAGCTCGAGCGGTATAGAACGGCGCTCTTTTATTTTCATATATCCCGGCGAGTAAGGCGTTTGATAATCGCCGCCTTTTCGAGCGGGTAAGGGTATTTGTTGCCCCGCCGTGTTTAGGTTACCGCCGCTTTTTTCGAATATCCTTTTATACATTAAACGCCGTAGCTCGGTTACCGCCAAATAAAGCGGTACAAAATCGCTCTGCCATTCTGAAATAAGAGCCTCGCTACGTTGTTTAAATTCGTCAGGTGTCACGGTAACGCGGTTACGTATTTAATGTTTTTACGGCAGTCGAAACAATGGTTATCGTCGGGTAATCTTATACCCTGTAAAAGCGCGGTTAGTTCGGCGTTATATTGTTCGGCTGCAATATCGCGAGCCGCTACTATACCTTCAAAAGCCGCAGCCGTAGCAAAAGGTTTATTACCCTTATTTACGAATACGGCTGTATTTACTCGTTGGTTCGGGCTAACCGTTAGGGCGTAGTTATAAATCTCAACCGCCGTAGCGTATGCAATGGCTAAACTCATTTGATTACCTACCGAGCATAGCCACCCCTGACGGTCGCAGTTTACGCTATAATTTAAGCTCATGCCCGTAGTATATTTACTTGTTGAGCTACTTAACACGCTTACGCCGTCGGTCGTTAGGTTTATGCCTATCGCGTTTACAAACGGGCAAATATGCGCCTCGCGTATTTTACCGCCACAATCATAACACGCGCCTTTCTTTGTTATGAATTTAACCGTATTCATTGTGCTTTCATAAACAAAAGCCAAATCCAATTTACGGCGCTTCGCGAAATACTCTTTACCGAAATAGTATTCAACGCCCCCAGCCGTGTAAGTAATGGTATCTATTAGCTGAAGCGTAGTCATATCAAAAACTAAAATCGGTACGTTGGTATTGCTGCTATCAATAGCGAGCGTTATATCGCTTATAAATAGCGTTAAATAGCTTAACGTGTTAGGGTCTATTTTAACCCTTATACCGCCGTAGTTACCCGCGCCTAACGCCGTTTCGATATTGTTATAGTCTGTTACTACTTGACCTATTCGCTTGCTTTCTATAATCGTATCGGACTTCATAAGCGGACTTAACCGCGTAAGCATATCGGAGCTTAATTTTTTCCAAGCGAACGCGCGTTTATCCTCAAATAATTCTACGCCGTTGTTATATTGGTCGGTAATTAATTGCCCTAAAAAGGTGTTATTAATACCGAGTTCGTCGATGTATAGCCCCGTCGTAGGTTCGGGTACGTTACAATCGCGTAAGCCTAATAAGTTTTCGTAACACATAGGTACAAATATAAATAAAAAAGGGAGCTATTACGCCCCCTCTTTTTTGTCATTAAATCAAACGCTTACGGGTTTACGATACTAACGCAATTAACGTAATTAACGCCTGCGTATTTGTCGCTTGCTTCGTAAATATCGGTAGGCAATGTAACTAATTTGCCCGTGTGAGTAATTACGATTGAAAGCGAACCGCAATCGTCTTTCATGGTTAGGTCTACGGGTAAGCCCGCTGGGGTGAAAGCAATAGTTTTAGTGTAATTGCTGCCAGCTACGGGCGTAACGCCTGCGTTCCATTCTGCCATGTTAAACGATAGCCATTGCATAGCGCCTGCGGTCGTTACTAGGTTTTTAAGCTGTGAGCCTAACGCCGAAGCCAAACGAGCGTCGTAAGCAAACCCAAAACCGTTTTGCTGCGAAATAGATAACAAATCGATACCGTATTGCGTGCAGCATCCAGCCTGAACGGCGTTTGCGTAACGCTGCATTTCAGCACCGCCGAAAGCAACGGGCGCGGCTGGGTAATTAGCCATGCGGGTAGCTTGTAAAATATCTGCTAAAGCAAACTCGTTAAGCGCTTGACCGCCTGTTTGACGCGTTGCAATCTGTAAGCAATCGCCCGAAACGGTGTAGTAACCGCTTACCTCTGTACCCCATGCACCGATAGCGGTAGCGGCTTGCGTAGCTGCGGCGCTTGCTACCTTGCGGTCTAACACGTCCATTAAACGCATTACGCTTTCTAGTACGTAACGGCTGTTTTCTTGGCAATGACGCGCAATATCCGAAGCAACAATTAATTGCTCGGCTTGGTAGGTGTCGGTAGTTTCTAATGTGTAGGTTGTAGTGCTATCGCCGTAAGTATTCGACGCGGTACACGTTAGAATATCACCGCCCTCTACTACTTCAGTTTCGGGTAGGCGCTGTATCCAACGAGCTTCAACGGTCTTTAGCTTACCGCGACCGGGCGCTACTTCCTGTTTAATTAATTTTACGTTTTCAGGTGAATTAAGAAATTCGAGAAAAGGTAGCTGTTCGCGCTGACCTACCTCGATGAAAAGCTCCGATAGCGACATTTGCACGTTCGGGCATTCTGATAAAATGCGAGAAATTGACATTTTTTTTAAAGGTTTTAATGTTTGCGTTTGCACTTAAAACAGGCGGCAAACGTTCACGCCTAAAAAAAATTTGTCTTTGAGCGTTACAAATTTACAAAAGTGTTTTTTAATTTCAAAGCATAGCGAGGGGGTTCTTCCCGTGCAAGGTAGTTAAACCGCTTTAGCGGTACTTAATAACTTTGTTGCCCGTGTTCCTGTTTTCGATATATCAGGCTGTTAAACGCTCGTCGCCTCTTTTCATTCGCTTTAACTATTTTCAACAAAGCCCCTCGTTATACTTGAGCATTTAGCCCCTTGCACTTTGGTCGGTGTTGCCCCCCTCGAGTTTGCAGCGCACCTACGCATAACTTGGTTTATAAGTTCTTTAACGACTGCTTTTGTTTGCGGTTTCCCGCCTATGCTCACGGCTGAACGGGTCGGTTCATCAGCCTGTTAGGGGAAATAAAAAAGCCCCTAAATAGTGAGGGGTCTATTTAAGGGCGATATATCGAAATTGAATATCCAGCTTAATTAGATAGCCCTCACTACCTTTTGCAAATATATAAAATAATTGAATAAGCAAAACAAATAAATAAAAAAACCGCCCAGCGATTACCGAGCGGCTTTTGACTTATCCCTATATCAAACTAAAAAAGTATGAACTCGGTTACAAATATATTAAGGTAAATCTATTTTACCAAAAAAAGGTTTTTCACTAACCGAGCGCCTACCCTCGCAGCTCCATAACTGACGCGCCCACCAATTCGGGCTACCTTTCGGCGAAGCGATGCCAGCACTACGAGCACAGTAAGACTTACCTGCATCCGTACCGGGTTTAATCCGATAGCCCGAAGCGCCAAAATGAACCTCGTTACCATCGTCGTCTACGGCTTTATATTTTTTACCCTCGCGCTCCGAGGCGGTAACGTTATAACCCTCATATAGTGGCATGGCTTGAATTATTTATTTTGTTATCCAAATAGGTAATAATAACCTCTAACGCCTTTGTTAAATCGTCGGGGTTTACCTTTTCGCTTACAGCCCCGTTACGCCATTCAGCGTGGTGCTTTAAAATACGGTAGGCTTGCTTTAGTGTCATTTCGATAAAAAGCGAGGGTTAACGCCGCGTAGGCGCTTTTCGTTTTGCGGTTCGAGTTGAGGTATAACAGCTTGACCGGGGCGCGTAATGGGTTTGCCCGCGTGCGGGTTCTTTTGAATTATACCCGCCGCCGTTGCTTCAGATATTAGCACGTCGTTAACGCCTAGAAACGCCCCCGCTTTATCTTTTGACTTTAGGCGTTCGCCCGTTTTACGGTCTTTAACTACGGCGCTTCCATCGTCTTCTAAATCGATTAAATACTTTTCGTTAATAGCGCTTTTAAAGCCTTTAATCGTGTACTCGTTTACAGTAGGGTCTAACTTCAAAGCCCCTAATTCGCGCTCGAATACGCTAGTAATTTTAATAGCTTTCTTTTCTTCGGCGGCTTGGGTCTTATAGCTTTCGAATTGCGTTAATGCTTCTTGACGCGCTTGCTCGACTTCGTTATATTTACGCTCTAGGGTCTTATGTTTCTTTTCCCATTCTGCCACAAGCTCCGCAGCGCCGTTACCCGTTGCTTTCTTTTCCCATTCGTCGCGTTGTTTTTCGTATTCGGTCTTTGCGCGTTCGGCTGCGTTACGTATTACGTCGAGGCTTTTAGCGTCTTTAAAATCGTCTTCGGTTAAGCTAACGCCAAACGGCTCAAATGCTTTTTTAACTACGTGAGCTATCGAGCCGTTTAGTTTTCCCAGCGTTGCGTCGTGTTCTTTTTGCGCCATCCAATGCTGTTGAAATTTCTCTTTCGCCGTTTCTAGGTTTTCGGCTTCGTCTAGGTTTAGAAATTTCACTAGCTCCAGCGCTTCCTCGGGTTTCATTGCCATAAATATTTGGGGTTTCTATTTGTTTTAATTTTAACTCACGAGCGCCCCGACGTAGCAACGTTTCGGCTACCATATCGGAAGCCTGTATAATTCGCCCGTCGGTTAATACTAAATAACGCATCGAGGCAAAGTTAATAAATTGATATTGCAAAACAAAAAAGCCGCTTGTTAGGGCGGCTCTGTTGGTTAGGTTTTTATAAAACCTTATATTGAATATTTATCTTGATGCCATGAAAAACAGTAATTAAAAACTATTGTTTCAACGTTTTCGTTTTCGTATTGAAACATACCCATTACTATTTCAATTTCATTTAAAAGGTTCAATGTACCGTATGCAGGGCGTACAAGTCCTAATACTTTGCACTTAAATTGTGCTACATTTTTTTCGGTTATTAAGTTAGTTGCGTTCATAGTGTAAGTGTTTAAAAGTTTAACAGCACAAATATAGAAACTATTTTTGAAATAGCAAACGCAAACAAAAAATAATTTAATTTTTTTTTACCCTAATCAATAAACCCCTGCGCCCTTACGCGAGCCTTAACGGTTTCGGGTACTTTAGTCGCGGGTATCGGTACTAAATCATGACGGCAATTCCAGCCGCCTACGTTGGTAAATATTGTTTTTTGGTCTGTGCCATCTATACGCCCCGCCCACGTACCGCCTTTAATATCGTCTATACCCGCGCTATTTTTACCGTTACCCCACGCCTCTATTTCTTTACGGTGAAATATTTCGCCCTCACGATGCGCGCAAAATTCCCGCGTTGTAGGTATTTCACCCCCTAAATACTCAAACCAATTAATACCTATTTCCTCGTTTACCGCCGCGCTATAACTACGGTCGGCTATCGCTTGGGCGGTTGAAGCCGTTGTTTTAATATGCCCAAGTAAATTACCGTCGAGCTTATCGTTACCTATTATAGTTGCGCTTAATGCTTTGACCGCCTCACGCAGCGGGGCGCGTGCTGCTATGTTAGCCGTTAGCTGTTCTAAAAATGGTTGCGTTACACGCTCACGTAAGCCGCTGCCAAAAAAACTATTAATTGCGTTTTGCTGGCTTATCTGCACTAACCTACGTTGCGCCTCGGTAGGTTCAAACCCAGCCTCAAAAGTTTGCGCTATTTCGGTCGATAGCTTTACGCCCTCGCCTATCTGACTTAAAAATTTACTTACCGCCTCTTTATATTCGCCGCCTGCTAATACCTTGTTTAGTTCTTCGGCTATTATACCTATGCGGTTTATGTTAGCGTCGGTTTGTGTAATGTTACCGTTACTATCTACGTCCATTTCACGAAGCAAAGGCTCAACCGTACGCCACGCTTGTAGCTGCGCCTTTTCGGCGCTCGTAGCCATGTCTTTAGGTATTTGTTCAAATAACCTAATTTTCTTTTTTACTAAACTATCCAGCGATGCCATTTAATAAGTCGCGTTGCGCCTGTTGTATAGGGTCTAGTTGCTCACGTACTTTGCCAGCTGCGATATTACGGAGCTGTATTACTTGCTCCTGCAATGGTAGGTCGGTAAATTGCGGCGCGTCTTCGGTCGGTATGTAGTTACGTATAAGCTCCATAATTAACTGCGGGGCGCTAAAGTGTAACACGTCTTGCCATTTTTCAACCGTGCCATTAGCTACCCTTGCGGCTATATCCGCGCTACTCATTAAAAGCAATTCGTCGGCGTGAATTATTAAATCGTAAATAGCGCTGGTTTCTTCGTCCGTATAGTGTATAGCTTTAATGTAATTATAAACGTTGCTAAACGTTACCGACGGCGGTACGCCCGCTGTTATACCTTCGCCTATTACCGCTAAATAATCGGACGGCGTGCTAATATCAAAGGTTGTAGGGTACACTAAAGAAACGCCGCCGAATAAATCGCCGTAGCGCATACGCCCCGTAGTAACCAATATAAACTCATACAAGCTAAATAGCTGGTCGCTAATAGGCTTTAAAAAGGCGTATAGGCTACGCATCTTATTTAGGCTACCCGTTGCGGTTACGGCTTCGCCTACGCCCGCCGTGCTATCGCTGCTCGGTAGGTGTAATATAGCCCGCGCCTTTTTCATTTGCGCTTCAATTTCTACGCGCAAAAAGTTTAACGTGTCCATTGGCGGCGAAACAAACTTTAAGTATTCACCGCTTATACCCGTGTCGCCCTCGCTTACCGATGTTTTCGGTTTGATTAATAACATACCCGTAGGGCTAAACCGTGACTTTAAGCCGCCACCGCTACACGAGGGGCAAGTACGATAGCCGCCATTAATAGGGTCGAATAATTGACCGTCTACGCATTTATTACCTTCTCTATCCACAAAGTCGCATACTTCACCCAGCGCCACCATAAACGGGAACGCGCTCGTAGCCTTGCTAATTTGTAGGTAACTTTCGTCTAATACGACTTGGTCTAAAAACGGCACGGCGGTAATGAAAGGCGATTGGAAGCATATTTCGCCGTTAATGAGCTGCGGCATACCCTGTAATTTATGGCAGGGTACGTAGCCCAAATTATGGTTAAAGTATAGCACGGGTTCGCTAAATTCCATTTCGGACTTTTTACCAGTTTGGTATATCTTCCATATGTTAGCGTCGTCGTATAGCTCCAACACTAAACCGCTACGCTCCATTTTTGAACCCGCCTTTACTTCGGTTTTATCGTCGGTTATTACTAAATAATATTCGCCGAACTTTTGCCCTACAATACTTTTACATGAATAGTATTCAGGCATCGGTTTTAATAGGTCGTTGCTTATTACCTCGGTTTCGGTTTCTTCGGTTTCTACCGTTTCTACGTATTCAGGTTCAATCGCTATAATACCGTTCGGGTCTACGAGCTTTAACGTTGGTAGCATAGTTTTAACGAAAGCCTCAACGCTGCCGAACTTTTCTATTTCTTCGTTTACGAAATTTTGAAAAGTATCTTCGCCGAAACGTTCGTCCATTTCAGGCATATATTTAATGCTCCAATTTTGGTCTGCAAACGCACGGCTTACCGTCGCTTTAAAATCTTCGAACACGCTTAACGTCGTAGGCTTATAGTTAGCCTTTATATACTGCGCTTGCTGGTCGGTTTGGTTCGGGGCGCGAACGCTTAACAAATGTTCGGGGTAAACGTCGGGGCGGGTATGCGGCAAAATGCTATCATACATTTTAGCGGCGTAGTTATACCCGTCCCAATATTCAGGGTATTGCGAAACGCCTACACGCTGTTTAGTAATAGGGTTTAACGGGGCGCTGCGTTGCGCCTCATTCCAGCCCTTATACATATAGGCAAAGCGTTTAACTACCTTGTTAATTTCTTCTATCGATAAAGCCATTATGCGACTGCTTTAGTAGTTGGTTTATTTATAATATTAGAGCCGCAGCTCCTTGAACGGCAAAAGGTCGGTGTCATAATCTTTGAAGTAGTGTTAAGCCGCGCCCCTCCGAAGTATTTAAAGTAACGGCGTTGTATTTATAGTGTTGAGCGTATTCGATTAATCGTTTAACGTCGGGTATGTGTAGCGTGTCGTGATAGGCAATTATGCCGCCGTCGGTTATTACCCTTTCAATTTCCTTAAACTCGGGTAAAACGTTTTCCCATGAATGGTCACCGTCCACAAAAATAAAATCGAAGTGTTTAGAGGGAAATTGTTTTAAAGCGTTTTGGCTTTCGTTTAGAATAAAATCGACTGCTATACCGTCGCGCTTTAATTCGTGCTTTCTATGGTCATTTATATCAATTCCTGCGTAGTAACCGCCGTTAGGTAATGCCTCTATCATTTTAACCGCCGTTTCACCCTCAAAAACACCAACCTCTAAAACAGCTTTAGCGCCTAGCATCTTAACCAACGCCCCGATAAACTCGCAAACGTCAGGCTCACTATTCCACCCGTGGCGCGGTTGCTCGTTAAAGGTAGCCGTTGTTTTTAATTCCTTTTCGGGTAGCGGCTCGAGCGCGTAAACGTACTCGGTTTTTACTACCTTTTCTTTTTTCGGTTTAGTCGCTTTAGGGGTTTCGGCTTTTGCCTTTGCCGCCTTTTTATTTTTTGTTTCCAGCATATTTGTTAGAGGTTATTCGGTTTATAAAATGAGCGTGCATTTTATTTTCTTCCCTGTGCCATTGCTTTAATAAACGGTCTAGCCAATCGATATAAAACAACGGCGTAAAGCCTTGCCCACCGTAATAGCTTTGCAAATAAAAGCGCTCGGTTACTTCGGCAAACGATAAACGCCGCGAGGCGGCAAAGTGTATGTAACCGTTTTCAGCCCCATCGGTTTGACCCGCTGCAATTATGGCAGGGTCTAAACCTAATTTAGCTAACGCTACATTCATGTAAAGTTCGTCGGGCTGCCCGCCGCCCCATTTCATGCGTAGCTTATTTACGGGTAGCGGTTCGTTTTCGTAAAAGTATTTAGCCGACGCGTATAAACGTTCGGCTGTTTCACCCTTTCGAATAAATTGTATGGAGCTATTTATAGCGGGTAGCGTATCAGTTTCTTTTAATTCGAAATGCTGCCAAATATCGTCAGCCCACGCCCATTGCATAGACGGTATCGCCCGCCCTTGCTTTATATTATGATAGCCTACTGTATGGCTTATGTAATCTTTTTTAGCCCCTATAAGCTCGTTAAGCATCGGGGTAATATCTTTAAGCGCCACGGCGTCGACGTCTAAATAAACGTTATTTTCAAAAGGCAAATACTCGTATAGGTTTACCTTTAGTTTGCCGGGGTCTAGCTTACCGCCCGTTTGTAAATGCTCGGGCTTAATTGTGTTTATGCTATCTACTAAATCGGCTAAACCGTTAGCGTAGCCGTATGCCTTGCTTGTATCGTCAACGAACAAAGCAATATTAACCGACGGGCTAAACCTCTTAATTGAATAAGCAAGGTTATACGCCGCGCCGTAATAGTGGTGCTTACCAAACGCAAAAAGCACCACCCCGAAATTACTCGGGGCGGGCTTCTGTTGGTTTAACGAGTTAGCTGAATATTCCTGCTGGAGCATTGTATTGAGCTGGAATATCTTTATCGCGCCATGAAAAGGTTACTTCGTAACGCTGAAGCTCGTTATTTTGCTCGGGCAAAATGAAGTTAGCGCTAGTAGTAATACCCACGGGCGGGTCGATAAAAATTACTTTACCGCTATCGCACATATAGGCTAAAATCCAACCGATACGACGGTTATTTACGTCGTTCCAAAAAAGGTTATTTTCGTCGGTTACATTCGCGTCGTATAATGTAGCGGTGCGGTCTTCGTTAATGCGGATAGGTGTACCGCATCCAATAGGGCTATCCACAGTTACAGGCGAACCCGCTGGCAAAGCGAAACGAATATCTTCGATTATACGTGCCGTACCCGCAGTTAATAGGTTTTGTACTTCCGTCGCGTCGCTAGGGTCAGCGAGCGTAGTATTACAAGCCCCTACAATAATTGCAGAAACGCCACCTAATTTATATTCGTTACAGTCAACAAGGTTATGAGCTAATAACTCGGAGTCGCAATAGCTTACGCATCCCATAATTTAAAAGGTGTTTAATGTTTTGGCTCGGTTCGATAGGTCGTTAGCCGTTACACCTAAAAAATGCTCAAATGACTTATGCAAATATAAATAAATTATTGTTGATATAGATTAACGTTACTTTGAGTTAGTAAACGGTCGCCGTCCTGTGCTAATATAAACGGCTCGCTTCCTAAATCTAATATCGACGGTAAACAGTTTGCATCAGTGCCGCTGCATATCGTTTTACGTACTTTGTCGGTCTGTTTATAAAGCTCGATAGTTAGCGCCCCTAAATCGTCGGCGTCGTTATATTCAATACTTGGGAATTCGTTTTCGCTCGGTATGTGCGCCACGCCGTTAACGTAACAATTATCAAAATAAAATACTATCGAAAGAAAATCTAACACGTATTCAGGTAAACGCCCGAAGTAATAGTTTAATTTTTTACGGCGGTCTACGTAGCTCGCTACCCAGCGCCCCGAAGCATACCTAAATAAATCGGTGTCGGTGTCGTATTGCGGTTGAAACCTACGCCCCTCTAAACGAATACCCGGTAAAAACGACGTACCGTTAAAGCCTAAATTAAATTGATTTTCAGCATTACAGCCCTCGATTTTAAAATACCTACATTCGTCGGTATAATCACCTACGTTTATAACGTCGCTGTATTTATCATATACCGCGTGTTCTTTAAAGGCGCGAACGGTTAGCTTACTTACGCTTACGCTTGCGGTTTGCCCTATATCGTTAATTAATAATAAGCCTATCGAACCGCTCGCAGCGGGCGTTATGTTAAAGGTGTATGTACCCGCCGCTGTTATAGCCGTACCCTCGCTTACGTTATCTACCGTTACCCGTAGCGTACCGTCGTTTATGCTATCTACAATTAACGTAACGCTATATTCTACGTCCTCACATAACTCGGTTAAGCCGTTTAGGTATGTTATGTTATTCGTATTGGTATAGCTTAATGCAGCCGCCCCACCGCCTATCGTCCAATCGTCAGCGCCTACGCTAGGGTCGCTAGTCCACCCTAACGGCGGGCATCCTAAACAGCCGCCCCAATCGTTAAAGTAAGGGTTATATACATAATACTGACCGCACGTATTGGTACAAAAGTCGGCTATTGCCAAACGGTAACAGCCCGCGTTTAGCTCGTAATCGTTTAACGCAATGGCAGCGGTTAGGTATTGGTCGCTTGTTGTAATAACGGGGTCTAACACCTGAACGACGGCTAACGTTTCGGCGTCTACTATGCCAGCGAATAAAGCCCCGTTGCAGTTCGGCTCAAAGCTAATAATAGTTACCACCCCTAAAAACGGGTTAGGCGCTACCGAGGCTAATATTAAGTCTTGAATATTTGAATTATTATTAGCCGCTATATCGGTTGCTTTTAAATAAAATACGTGCGTACCGGGCGTTGTTAGCTCAACGCTCGTACCGTTTGTAAAGCCCACCGTTAAGCTACCCGTACAGCCGTAATCTATTGTAAGGGTTACCTTGTATTCTAAACAATTTATAAATTTCTTATACCCTAACACTACGCCGCTCGGGGGCGTCGGGTCGGCAAAGGTTATAACGCCGCTATCGATAGTACAATTTATATTGCTTATAACGCTATCGAATTGCGTGTAACCGCATACGCCCGCCTCGAGCTGAAAAAATAGCTGGTCGTTAAAATCTGCTAACTGCGTAAACTCGTTATTACAGCCCTCACATGGTTCTGGTAACGTCGAGTTAAATAGTATAGGTTGGTTTGGTATGGAGGTGTAGCTCATTGTAAAAGTTGGTTAGACCGTAATTGAAATGCTGCTTTCTTTCTTATTATCGATGCTATATTAACGGTACTTATTTGCCCCGTAATAATATTAACAGCATCGTCGTAACGCCCGAAAGCAATAGCGTTAAAAGGGTTATTTATAATATCGTAAATTTCCGCTTGCGTTAAAGGTCGCTCGAAGTCATAAACAAATGCTTTAAAATCTGCGGGGTCGTAGGGTTGCAATTCGCCGCCTTTAATCGACGTAGGGGCTGCATTAAATGAAGTATTTAATGAATTGCCTGATGCAATTATAAGTATAGGCGCTCCAAATGCTGCAATAGTTTTATAGGCTTGTAAATCTACCCTTACATAATCGCCGCTATTCATAAAAATATTTGCGCTATGTGTAATTGCAAACGGGTTAAAACCACCGTTTACAAAGTAATTAGTGTATAAGCCCGGGTAAACTTGTACTAATTCACCCGTAGCGCTAAAACGTTTAAACACTATTCTAATGTAAACGACTTGCCCAACAGGTGCGCTATTACATGGCACTATTCTAACGCTTGCGTTAAATGTACCAGTTAAAGGCGCTGGCGCTGTATAGGTATAGTTAGGGGTAAAGTTACCGCCGGGGTCTGAAGTTGTAACGTTAAACGCCACGTATTCGCCTATATTCCTATCCGATAAATAAATAGGGCTTGTTGCAATATCGGTAGGCTGGTTTAAATCAAATAAATAAGAGAATAAATTACAATTAACAGTATTATAAATACTTGTTTGATTTGTATTAACATTAAACGGTAGCTGCGTATCGTCGAAGCCCTGATAAAATTCAAATATTGAATTAGGCACAGCCCCTAACCAACGTGCCGCTACTTGGTCGCATACTAACGCAGGGTTATAAATGTTTTGCCCTAATCCTAACGGGTCGCCGTAAACTATTTGCCCAAAAGCTAAATTACCGTCGTATTGAAGTATAAAATTATTATCTACGTAGTTTTGATTACCGTTTACTATAACGTCTTGTATAACATTGCTATCTATAACAATATCTTTAACGGTTAGGTCTAGCGTGCTATCTGCATTACATACGCCCGTTACCCCAAATTCACCGGGCTTAAAACCTCTAAACGCTACCTGCGGAAATGTTAATTTCGTTTTGCCCTCGACGCCCTGCCATTCTTCTAAAAATACATCTGAACCAAAAGCAACGTTAGAGTATAAATTTTGCGCGTCGAGGTTCATAGTTATATTTGGCTGGTCGTATAGATTAACCAAATACGCGCTATTGATAAAATACGCAGCGTCTTCTATAACAAGGGTAGGTTTATCGTTTATACGTTGAAAGCCTAACCCTAAATTAAATAGCTTACGGCACGCGTCGTAAAGTTCGTTAAATGAAATGTTAGCCCCTACGAAAGTTTGGTCGGCAAACATTACCGCGCCACTTGTTAAAAGGAATTGAGCGCCGTAACCCGTATCGAAATAATCGCTTTTAAACCCTACTTCAAAATCACTCATAGCCGCTACCAAAAATTCAAAAGCCTCATGTATTCGTATGCAGCGGCGCGTACCTAAATTGCTCGGTAATACCGTATTCGTAGCTGGGTTTCTAAAGTCATAATAATTATTGCCATAATATACCGCAGCCTGTAAAGGTGTAAACGGCAAACCGTTTTTAGTTACGGGCGTTGTATTATTAGCTATGCCTATCGTAAATTTTATATTCTTATTATTGTTTATACGTGAGGCGAAAGCATCGTCGATAAACTTAACTTTAACGCTGCATTTATCATAATCAAATTTGCAGTCGGCTTGGTTAATATAACATTCAGCTATTAGGCGTTTATCGTTATTACAAGTATAATAAACGGCTACCTTTATTAAATCACAGAACCCGTCTTGCTTTAGCTTTTCGTATAGGTAACTATACAGTTCACCGCCAAAATCTAAATCGTTATCAAAGGTTGTATAAACGGCGTTAATGCTGCGGTCGTAATTTATCTTAACGCCGAAGTCCTCAACATTGTTAGGGTTCTGAAATAATAAACCGTCTACCCAAAACTCTAAATCGTCTTTTACCATTGCGAGCGCCAGTTATTAGTATTGTGCTTTGTTTCGCTTAATATCCTATTGCTACGGCGCTGCTCTTTATGCACAGCCTTTAAATGCTTTTCCATTGTTTTAGAATTTAACGAGGCTTTAACCGTTACCCCGCGTTCCTTATTGCCTAGGTAATAACTAATAGCTGGGCGCACGTAACGTTCGTCTATAAGCCGCCTAAACGCTTCGCTACTTGTATTGATAGCGTCCAGCTCGCGGCGGTGCTTCATGCTTTGAGCGCGGTTAATAATATATTCGTCGCGTTCAGCTTCAATCAAAGTACCCCCACCGCTATGTAAGCGCCCACCGATTAAACCGCCTCGAGCAAACTTCGGTATAGGCTTACTCGCTATCGTTGCTATCTGTAATGCTCCCGTAGCCCCTACGATAATTGATAAAGGTATGTTAGGCGGTGTTGAGGTTAGCGCTGCGGTAACGGCTCGGGCTGTATTAATGGTTGCTTCAAATATCGCTAACGCTTTATCAGCTATTGCAGCCTTTCGTTTTTGTTGGGCTATTTCGGCGTTTACCTTTTTATTTAATGCTAAACGCTGGCGCTCTTTTTCGGCTTCTAGTTCAATGCTATTATTTATAACCTCTAAACTTTGTTCGCGTTCGGCTTCTAAATTAGCTATTGCGCTTTCGCTTTGCTGACGCTGTAAATCTATAACGCCCTTTGTTAAGCCTGTAAAGTTATCTATAAAGGTAAATACTTCGTCGGCTTGTTGCTTCGCTGTTTTGGCTCTTTCTTCCCTAATCGCGGCTTGCGTTTCGGCTTCGATTAGCTTTAGTTTAGCTGCTAATTCATTCGCATCGTCTATACTATCTTTAGCTTCCTGTTTACGGCGTTCAGCTTCAATATTGATAAGCTCCAAACGGCGCTCTAATGTGCTGCCCTCTATAAGCTCTAAAGCCTTTAAATTATCTACGCGGGTGTTATACTCGCTTTGCGCTAACTGTTTATTAAGGTCGGCTATTTGCGTGTTATAGCGCGTCGTTATTTCTACTTTATCCTTACCGAGCGCTTCGGCGTTTGCAAGCTCAATATCGCGCTGGGTTTGTAGGGCTAATATTTGTTCTTCGGTTGTAGCGTTAGCCGCGGCTTTAGTAGCTTCGATTTGTTTAGCTACGCTTTCTTCTAACGCCTTTTTATCAAGCTCTTTAATTCGTTTATCCCTATCGGCTATTAGTTGGTCTATGGCGTCGTTCTTTTCTTTTTCGGCTCGCAATGCTTCAACCGTTCCCGCTTTAAAACGCGCCTCGGTAAATGTTTTCTCAAGCTCTAAAATCTTTTCGTTTGTTTCGGCGCGTAGCTTTTGTTGCTCGGTTAGCTGGGTGACGAATGCTTCGTTTTCGATTTGCGCTAAACGCTCGCGGGCTTTCTTCGCGTCTTCTTCGGCTTTCTTCGCCGCTTCGGCTGCTTTGTCTGCGCCCTCTTTACGTTTGGCGTCTCGGGCTTCGTTTACCTTTTGTTCAGCTTCAGATGCTATGCCTGCTTGGTTTTCTAACAATTCAGCTTGTTTAGTTAAGCCATTTGCGACGGCGAATATTCTATCGGCTTCGGCTTGCTTTTCGTTCTTAACCCTATCTTGAGCTTTCTTTGCAAGTTCATTATTTATCTTTTGTGCCTTTTCTGTTACATCGAGCTGCCCTAATGTAAATATAT
>Ga0315899_10000824_pt1 | contig 36694 bp, 33 predicted proteins | sample LakEriMetagenome_2_FD_203518 | JGI IMG/M metagenome (GOLD analysis project Ga0315899, IMG submission 203518) | Freshwater fungal communities from buoy surface, Lake Erie, Ohio, United States - Buoy 4 MA112 | ecosystem: Environmental > Aquatic > Freshwater > Lake | place: USA: Lake Erie, Ohio...
TTCAAAACCAAAACCCAAGAAAAGAGGCTCTTGAGGTGGTCGGGGCAGGATAGACCCTGATCAATCAGAACGACCCTGACTTCACGAGGTCACAAAACAAATGTGCGCAACTTGACGGACACCACCAGAAGCCCTATTCCCTTCGCTCGCAAATATGACTTGGACTACAGATGTCATTGGTTTTTGAAAGCTATTGCTTCAAAACCGGGCTTTCACTGGGCAACAACCAGAGAAAAGTTTTTTAGGAGGCCGTCAGGGCTTTTAAGGCAAAACCTTAGATCGGGAATTACGCGGAAACAGCCCAAATCCAAGGTTAGTTGAAAAAAGATGCCATTTTCAAGGTAACACGCCGCCAAGGCTCTGTAACATTGGTTACAACCTTTCCATTAAAAGTCCCTTTAAAGGGGTTTTCCATTACAACATGCTTGAAATCATTACCCATGGTTGCCATTATTGCACCATAGAGCATTGCCTCTTTTTTGTTTTTCGCATGCCCAGGATCCAACAATGCTCGAATCACCTCTGAATGGCTATGGCAGTTGATAGCCACATCGAAATCCTCATACATCGCCGGGCAGATAAGGACACTCGGCTTACCCCAGAAACAGGCTTCAATTCCAATTGTTGAACCAAAGGTAAGAACACAATCTGATCTCATCATGAGTCCGTAAGACGAAATGGATGAATCAGGTGGTATTAATGTTGCATTTTTGATGTTTGACACCACAGACGAAATCCTGGGAGTGGCTTTGTCATTTTTCATGTTGGGATGCATGCGGATAAAAAAATGCATCTCTGGACATTTTTGTGCCATTTCGGCACAAATCATCTGGATTCCAGTTATTTGGTCAGGATACACATACCAATCCCATTCTTGACTGACTGCTGCGCATTCAAAATCAGAGCATAGAAAAAAAGACGTTTTCCTTGAATAAGAATGAAAATCTGGAGGCAACCTGTCCACTTCCTGTTCCGTTACGTAAGAGAACCAATTATTGTCCTTGCCGGCGACCTTGTCGGTGAAGAACTTTCCTCCTTCCTTTTCAATGAATTCTTCGGTCATTTCTAATCGGGCATTTTTAACCAACTGTCTAAAATAACCGCGGTCATGTGGTAAACAACGTGGATAAAGCATGTATTTGTTTTTCTCTCCCCCTCTTTCATGCATCCGAATATCGAGTCCAAGGTCTAAAGCGGCCTGCAATATCGACCTGTACTGAAGATGTCTACCGTTCATTGCATATATGATGTCAGGTTTTTCAGCACTAAAAAAATTAAGAAACCATCGGTATGATCTCGAAGTAGCAATCAATAACTTCGTGACAAGGTCTTTTTGTTCACTTGGATTTAGGGAAGAATCCCTTGTTACATCTACCAGATAGGTTCCTACTGCATATCCAATATCCAGTTGCCCATCCTTAAGCATAAGAAAACTTTTTAGGTTATTGGGCAGATCTCTTAATTCAATATAGCCATTGGATTCGAATCTTTTGTCCAACAATTCTACATATGTGTACTTTCCAATAAGATAACTTAACCCTGCGTTCTTCATCCCAACGCAACGAACGCAATCCAACCAGGAATGTTTTGGATTGATATAGCAGGCGTCAAGAACCCCAGAACAGCCTACAACGATTACCTCATTCCCACAATTTATACTTTCTTGAATTAACTCAAGATCTGTTTCCTTATGTGGAGACCACCATTCTGAGCTTAGTAAATGAACAGATTTCATCATATCACCACAAGATTAAATGCGCCGTATCTTATAATACCGTTGTATTCAATTCCTTAAACATATTCCTGACAACAATTTAAAATTTAATAATTACAAGCATAATTTTTATATCTCATAAGTGATAGTCCTAATTGCATATTAATAAATACCACTGGACCCCAAACAAAGATCTAGAGTTTTCCAAAAATCTCTTGTTTTTATCAAGGATTCTACTCTATCTTTTCCGGCTTTCGCAATTTTGATTCGCTCGTTTTCATTCTTCATGTAAAATTCAATTTTTTCTGCAGCTTCCTGTTCATTTCTGAATGAGACAAAATGTTCGCCAGGAACTAAATATTTTTGGATGCCGTCTATTTCTGGTGCCACTAATAAAACCCCGCAGACGCACGCCTCTGTATATCTATATATAAAATGATTAAGCCACTTCCAATCACTCCCCGGTTGATCCATTTGATCGGCAGTCGTTAAAATGATTCCACTAGAAATTATTGATTTCCAATAGTCTTCATTTGGAATTCTTTTGCTTCCTAGTTTTCTAGCTGTAATTGAAAATTCGATTCCTTTTTTTGACAGAATTTCTTGGATTTTCAAAAGTTTTTCTTCTCGCGGACTGTACAAAGATCCAACAAAGGATGGTCTCAATTCACCATGTCTGCAAGAAGAAGCCAGCAAATTGATTTCTTTTAAAGTTTTTCCAGAAAATGCCATCAAGTACGGTCCGACTATTCGAGAATGGGGAAATATTGAAGAAACTATTTTTGGGGAAATCAAAGTAACTACAAGACCCTGAATAGATGTGACTACAGCACACTGACCTCTCCAACGCCTTTGAGCAAAGTCAGTAAGAAATGCAATTGGAACAACACCTTTCCAACTGAGCATAAAAAATAACGCAAACGTTTCATACCAACATTTCAAAAAGTTTTCAGAGCCAGTTCTTGGACTGTAAGCGTAATGGGTAACCCCCTCTGTTTTTAATACGCTACAAACTTGGCTGATATACGAATAATTTTTATTAACAACAAGCTTAATAACATTTTGATTTCCGAAATATTCACACGCTGAATGGTAAATTTCTTGATATTCAATTATATTCCAGCCACCTTCGCCTGCTTCAATTGCAATTTTTCGAATCTCATTTTTTGGCTTCAATAAAAATAGCCAAGGATAGATGAACGATATATAAAATAATTTAGCAAAGTAAAACGGAAAATAAACAACCCGAGGTAAAAGAAAATTTTCAAAAAACTTAATCATTAAATATTTAGCCTAATGTAGAGCCAATTACCTTGGCTGGAATGCCTGCAACAATCGAGTGCGATGGTACATCTTTTGTAACGACAGCACCTGCAGCCACAACGGATCCTTCACCAATATTCACTTTTCCACATATTATTGCGCCAGATGCAATCCAACAGCTTTCACCAATGGTGATATCAAAGCCTTTTGTGGGTACCTCCTCGGAACCCCCACCCCATCCTGAACTTCCGTTTGGATTATATTCAAGTGAGGCTCTTCTTCCATTTTTGAATATATGACGTCCAGTCAAAACCATAACATTATAACCAAATATAGAATAGTCTCCTACTGTGATTTTCCCACTGCTTGTGTTAAACAATGTATTGCACAAGCATACTCGTTTACCGAGAACTAGCTCGTGGTCGCCTTCTTTATAATATGTTTGATATGTATAATATTTAAAGAACCTAACGACTGGCCTAATTATTGGTCTCAGTAATCTTTTAAAATCCATGATTTTTAGTCTCAAACTATAAATAATTGTTCTTTTTTCCAATTTCTTCAGAAACCCATACTCCATTTGCAGTGTAAAGACGCCCCTGCTTAGTTTCTCTTGCATCAAATAGGTTTACGAATTTATAACCACACTCTTCTAAGTACTTTGCAATGTCCCAAAAATAGGCCTGGCCTTCTCTATATGCAACAAAAAATACTTCACAAATAACAACACTTACTTTTTGATTTTTTAAGCTACCAAATGCACCCTGCAAGACCTTCAAGTCATAACCTTCGGCATCGACCTTCAAAATGTCAATATGAGCAACTTCTTGATTAATCACTACCGTATCAATTTTTATCTGCTTAACCTTAATCTCTTCTAATACTTCATGATCACCCGTTAAAACCCTTTCTCCTAACCCTGTGACTGGCTTTAGAATTCCTGAAACTTCACTTGCTTTTGTTTTCTGGAATTCAATCCAGCAATCCATTGGTCCTGCTGCCATGCAATTACAATTTATTTCATAACTTTCCGTCTGAATTGAATTACAGACCGATTCAAGCTTTTTAAATGTACACTCATCAGGCTCAAAAGAAATATATCGCATTCCACCTTTAATTTTTTCAATTAACCCAATTAGGGTTTCCCCAAAATGAGCCCCTACATCAATTACCGTTATTTTTTGCCCATTATTTAGTCCCAAAAGGTCTATGGCCTTCTCTAATGCAGAATCAGGCCATTCCGATAATTCTTTTTTCAGCTTCTCAATATCATCCATTATCATGCACTCTTTTATAATTTATAGTTTTACCAAATACTTAATCCGCCGTCCGCTACTACAACTTGGCCAGTGATATATGAAGAAAGATCTGATGAAAAGTTCGTTATTAATCCTATGAAGTCTGCCTCTGTAGCCATTCTCCCCAATGGAACTTTTTCCCGATATTTTTTTATAAATTCGGTGGGCTGATTTCTAAAAATTCCTCCAGGCGCAATTGCATTCACTCGGATTTCCGGTGCAAGAGTTGTTGCTAACCACCGGGTGAGTTGCATCAAACCCCCTTTTGAGGCTGCGTAAGCAGCGGGGTTAGCCATTTTTGTTCCTTCGTAGAGCCTCCAGTCTGGTCCCAACAATCCATAGATCGAACCAATGTTAATAATTGAGGCACCTTCTGAACAACGCATGAGAGGTGTTAGTTTCTGAATTAGATGAAAAGGCGCTGTCAGATTCACATCCATTGCCCGCCGCCATGTCTCTAGGGATTGGTCCTCAAATGGAACCGCCCAACCTTCCAAATTCGATGTCCCAACAAAAGCCGCGTTGTTGATTAGAACATTCAGGTTCGAGCAACTTTCGGTAACCTGTTTGATTAGATGGTCTCTTTGTTCCTCTTTTTCTAAATCGGCACAAATTACTTTCACATCCGCACATTGTTTTTCTTTCAATAAATCTGCTAATTTCTGCAGATCGCCTTTATCTCGATCTATCAAAATGAGGTCCGAACCAAGTTCACGCAGAGTGTCACAAATAACTCTTCCTAAATGTCCCGTAGCTCCAGTAACTAGGGCCCTTCTGCCCTTCAATGAAATCAATTCATGGACCGTTTTCATTGCGACTCTTCATCAATATTTCCGCAATTTGAAAATCCAACTGTGAATCAATGTCAATCGCCCGATTTTTCGGAACTAGAACCCCTCTCATTCTGCCTTCAAAAAGCGAACCGCATGACATGACAAAATGGGGATCAAGCACATAGGCCACCGTCGCCATATCATAACATTCCGGTGCATCCTGCCTTCTGGAGACCCTCCCGTTGGGTGGCAAAATCAATCCCACAAATCCATCTAGGTCCCGCTTGACCATGTTGAAAAAAGGATTCCGATTTGCTTCGGTCATGGTGATAACCGCGTCAGCCCCGCCTTTATCAAATTCATTTAGGCAGTTTTCGAGATCTTCTGGTGAACGCAAGGGTGATGTGGTTGGGACACTGACCATGGCATCCGGATACTTTCCATCCAAACCACGCATATGGTCCAAGGCATGACGCCAAGCTAGCCATTCCGGACTGTCATCTCCAGCTAATTCGATTGGTCTGAGGAATGGAACCAACGCACCAAAATTCATGGATACATCGGCAATTTGCTGACAATCGGTAGAAACAATCACACGTTGAATTCTCGGTACTTTCCTTGCATGCTCTATGGCCCATCCAATCAATGGCTTCCCACAGAACATACGAATGTTTTTACCAGGTAGTCCCTTGGATCCCCCACGCGCAAAAATATAGGCATCGTAGTTTTTCAAAGTTGAACCTTGGTGATAGGCAATTTGATTCCTTTTGAACTTGATTCCCTGATAGCTTCAACTACCTCCAACACGCGGATACCATCAACTAACCCGGGGCTCGGCATGTTTCCGGTTCGCATACAATCAAACAGATGAATCCATTCTTGCAAATAGCTTTCATTCCTACCCGATTTTTCCTGAAATTTATTTTCCCATGCTAAGCCATTTTTCGGATAGAAATCAACGGAACCTGCAATACCATCCCAATGAAGTGTTCCTAGTTCTCCGATAACTTCGCATTTCCGACTTCTGTCTTGCCGGAGAAAATCCAACTGAAAGGAACCGACAACATGCCCATATTGTTGTGTTTTGATAGAAAAAAGCACCTGCACCATGTCTTCAACATCGATGTCAAGGGATCCACTTCTTTCCATGATCCCAAAAACCCAATTGAAATCGCCAAAGATCCACCGCAGATAATCAATCTCATGGCTCAATTCAAGCAATGCACCACCACCCAGTTCTGCCTGGGCAGAAACCGATTGTGAATAGTCTGTTCCTGGTCGCCAATTTGGCAGGTACTGTCCGACTTCTACACGGATTGAGTAGGTTTTTCCAGTAATTCCCTCGCCAAATAACTTCTTGAATTCGTTAAGTGAAGAAAGAAAACGCAGGTTGTATCCAACCAATATCGGCACATTTAATTTCTTCGTTTCTTTATAGAAATCCAGACATTCAGTAAGATTTCGCGAGAGGGGTTTCTCTATGAGAATGGCCTGGCAACTCCCAATCCACTCTTTAGCACTTTGTAAGTGCCAAGGGCTTGGATTAGCCACAACAACAATTTCAGGATCAAATCTTTTAGCATCATTAATGTTTTCTAAATTTTTGTATATATCCTCATCAATTTTAGGCTTCCTTTTTCTAGTCAAAAACACAGCCTTGGCATTTGGAAAATGCTGCTTCAAAACATCCTGATGCCTGAGTCCAATGCTCCCTGAACCCACGATCAAGACTTTATAGTCATGTTTCAAAAACTGATCCACTAAAATATGAAATGATTAGTCATTTTAATTCGGTTCAAGATATTCTTAACAACCTTTAAGGCATTAAAAAACGAAAATCAAATTTACAGCATTAGCTACCAAATTTAATCTAAAAACTTAATTTTATATACTTCTTAAATTTCTATCTCCTTCGGGATGTTAGCCATTTGAAAAGGCTTTTATCAATTCCAATCCATCTTTTCCAGATTTTTCCGGGTGAAACTGCACCCCAGTGACATTGTCTTTCCGTACCACTCCGGGGATCTGCAAGCCGTAATAATTATATGTTGCTATTAAATCGTTTTCGGCTTTTGGTTTTCCCATAAAGGAATGAACAAAATAAAAATTACGGTTTCCCCCTAATGGCAGGGAAGATTCCGAACATGGATTTATGTCCAATTTTTTCCAACCAATGCTTGGAACCTTTCCTTTGCCTTGCAGAATTTCGCTGATAGAGATAACTTCTCCCGGGATGAGGCCCAAACCTTGATGAAGCCCAAACTCGAGGCTTCTGTCAAACAGTAGTTGCATGCCCAAACAAATACCCAATACCGGTTTTCCCGTTCGGGCGAAATCCAGAATCACCTTGTCCAACTCATTTTTCCTTAACACCCCTATTGCAGCGCCAAAAGCCCCTACTCCCGGAAGCACCAAATGGGTTGAACCCATCACGATAACCGGATCGCTAGTTCGCTTGTGGGGAATTTCCAAAAAATGAAACGCCCTTTCAACAGAAAGAAGGTTTCCCACTCCATAATCGAGGATAGCTATCTCAGGCATTGAATTCACGCACTTCAACGGAATGTTTCACCGCACGGGCGCGAATCTGCGCCAAGGGAATTCGATCATAATGAAGGCAGTCGGCAAATGCTAAAGCGTCAGCGCCAGCTCCTACAACCTCGTCAAAATGTTGTAGTTGCCCGAACCCTCCACTAGCAATCACAGGAATTGATACAACCGACGAAACCGCTTGGACGAGTTGGCTATCGAACCCTTTTCTTGTTCCTTCCATGTCCACAGAGGTAAGAAGTATCTCACCCGCCCCTAAATGTTCTAACGTAGCCGCCCATTCCACCACATCCTTGTGGGAATGCTCCCGCCCATTGTTGAAATAAGCTTCCCATTTTCCCGGGGTTGTTTTCTTGGCCTCTACGGATGCCACCATGCATTGGCTGCCGTATTTCTCGGCTACGCGTCTCACCAGTTCCGGATCAGTCATAAGGGCCGTATTGATGGCAACCTTGTCCGCCCCACACTCCAGAATTGATCGCACATCTTCAATGGAGCGGATACCCCCACCAACAGTAATAGGAACAAAGCATTCCTCTGTGGATTTACGTATGATCGGGCCCAAGTGGTTTCGCCCGTAAAGACTGGCTACCGTGTCCATGTAGATGATTTCATCGGCGCCCGCCAAGTAATACTTCCGGGCATAAACATTGGGATCACCTATGACACGTAATCCTTCTAGGCGAATCCCCTTGATGAGATTTTGGCCCTTGATGTCAAGTCTGGCTATCAGCCGGATGGATCTCATTTCAGTTCAGCGGGTGCCTCAGTTGCCATTTCCCATCCTGATGTACCCACAAATGCGGGGAGCGAAAGGTATCGGTCAAGCGGTCGAAGTATTCCCGGTCCATGATCGGTTGTTCAAACATCCGGGAGGCGGCAGGAAACTCCTTTTCCGGAAGACTAAGGTATTGAAACAGCTCGTCTTCGAACCTGGTCGGGAATTCGTGGTCAAACTTCTTGACCAGGGCAACCCCTTCGGAGCGGTCAATTTCCCCAGATCGAATTTCCTGAGAGGCATCATAGGTCGCCCGACCGATCCCGAACTTGATGCCCGTGGTGTAGTAATGAAGGTCATCGATCTTGTCATCAATCGAATTGTATTTGGAATAGGTCCCCGGTGTTCTTTCAGGGGAGGCTTGGAAGTTCCCGTTTTCCACCGCGTAGTAATAACATCCCTGTGGATGCCATTTGAGATAATAACCAAGATAATGGACCTCGGTTCCTGTTTTAGCAAGCCTTCCTGGATCCGCCGGTAGATAGGGCACTAGGTCATTCTGGTCCACTCCAAACTGCGTTTTGAGGTCGCTCACATTGACCCCGCCTAGATAAATTCTCGACTGATCACTCTCGCTGAAATAGGACCAATCCCTTTTCGGGCTTTCCGCATCCGCGATAGCGTTGCCGTATTCAGCCTCGTTTTCACCGTAGAAAACCAACGGAACATTGAAGAGGATCGACATCTTGGGCGCTAGGCTTTTCTGGCCGAACATGAAGGCTTGGAAGGGGTGGAACAAAAGTTCTGTGGATAGCCTTGTTAGGAGCCTGTGAATCCTACCGTTCGGCGTCATCAGATAATTGTCATGCCCGGCGTGGATCCACGCCTGAAAGTTTTTCCAGCCCCAGTCGGTGTAGATGTGCGGAGCCCAAGTCACCGTCAGAGGATGCATCCCATATTTGTTTTTAAGTATGTGGGATGCGTAAAAACTGTCCTTGCCGCCTGAACCGGGAACGATGCAGTCATAGGATCCATCGCGTTTCCTGTGCCTGTCGCACAGATCGCGAAGCTGTTTCTCCCTTTCATCCCAGTTGATCGCAGTCTTTTTCTTCTTGGCCAGCCTGCAGGCGTCGCATACGCCTCCTTTATCGAAGTGAATTGTGGTTTTTTTGGAATCCGTAGTGTGGTTATACTCCACGGCGGAATTGGGCCTTTGGTTCGAGATCACGCATTCGCGACAATAGCGCACCTCCCCCGGCAGGCCATACCGGGTTGAAGGATCCCTCACATCATTGGCGAAAAGGGAAAAATCGGTTTTTACAGGGTATTTAATGGTATCCATTTCAGGTATTTCTCTCGTTTGCTTTTTCCAAGTCGACAGGCCTTCCCACATCCAGCCATGGCTCATGCATCGGGTAAGCCATGGTTTTGTGGCGAAAGTTCTGGGCCTTGATGAACAGCTCCGGCATGTTGCAGGGGGTGTTTTTCGAAAGCAAGCCCAACACATCCGGTTCCAGGATGTAGATCCCGGCATTGATATGGGTCCTTGTCACAGGCTTCTCATCAAAACCGATGATCTCCATACCGTTCGTCCGCACTACTCCAAAAGGGTGCTGCCACTCGTACTGCCGGACAGCCATGGTTGCTTTGGCACCATAACGCTTGTGAAAATCAAGAATCTCAGAATACTTCACATCCGTGAGGACATCACCGTTGGTGACCAACACCGGTACTGTTGGCGTGGCTGATATCAACGACAAAGCTCCAGCAGTCCCCAAAGGCTGTTCTTCCTGTAGGTATTCAATCTTTACTCCGAATTCTGATCCGTCTCCAAAATGTTCTTTGATCATATTGCCAAGGTAATTAATGGCCAAAACAAACTTTTGGAAGCCATCGTCCCTAGCCCTTTCGATAATGTGCTGGAGCATAGGCTTGCCATTCACTGGTAGCATTGGTTTGGGACAATTTTGGGTGTGGGGCCATAATCTTGTACCCTTGCCTCCCGCCATTATGACAAAAAGCTCAGGATTTCTAATTTTTTGTCCGGCGCCATCGAGAAGATGGATTCCCAAAAGCTTACCTTCGTGACTAACAACCGGCAGATGTTGTACAGCGTTTGCCTGCATGATTTGTCGTGCAAGTGGGGGGGGCACATCGGAAGTAACCACCAAAGGTTTAGATTTAACAATTTCGGTGACGAAATTAGACAAATCCAAACCACGGATCAATCCGCGCCTTATGTCGCCATCAGTGATCACACCTCGCAGCTTGTTACTTCCCTCGATTACCAAAACAATTCGAAGGCTGTGATCATTCAACAATCGCACAGCATCACCAATTGTCTTGTTTTGTTCCAAAACAAACTTGACTCTGGATTCTTCTTGGTCCAAAGAAATCATTACGGCCTTACCCCTGCACATGGGAATCGCTGAAAGGCCTTCTTCACGAGAGTATTTTTTCCAATCTCCATTAGTATTTTTACAATTTTTTCGCTTGTTTTCCCATCACCAAACGGATTGGGCGAATCCTTTAACTTAGCTGAAAAATCAGGTGAAAGTGCATATCTAATTGCTTCAAAAATATCTTTGGCATCCGTGTGGCAATCCACAATATTTTCAGCACGGATTCTTCCTTTTTGTCTATTGCCAATGTTTACCGCTGGCTTGCAAAATGCAGGAGCTTCTAGAATGGCACTGGATGAATTCCCAACCACCACATCCACTTTCGCCATGCAGGATAGGTATCGCTGGCTTCCCAAGGAACTGTAGGCGCGCGCGTTCGGATGGTTGGCGACAAAACAATCGATTTCCCGGTTCAAACCGGAGTGTCCCTCGTCGGCGTTCGGTCTTGTGATGATTATGGTGAAATTCTCGAACAGTTCCAAGGCCTTCAAGAGCTCACGCATCTGGCGAATCGATTCCTCCGAACTTTCTGCTGTCACCGGGTGAAACGTCACCAGCATGGCGGATTGCTTCCATTCAACACCAAGAATATTGGCCAGGTCCGGGGCGGAAAGGATTGGACATCGCATTGCCGCCTCCACCCCCAATCCTCCAACTAGGTAAACGAAGCGAGGTTCTTCACCCATTTGGATAACAGTTTCCCTGTATTCCTGCGTTGCAACAAAATGAAGGTTGGAAAGCTTGGTGATGGCATGGCGGATGGAATCATCCAGCGCGCCTTCCGTTGTTTCCCCTCCATGAATATGCCCGATCGGCACCCGCATGAGCAGACCTGCCACTGCCGCGGCCAGCGCCTCGTATCGATCCCCCAAAACCAGTAGAATATCCGGCTTCATCTCTTCCAAAGCTTCAGCGACACCCATCTGCGCCAGCGCCATGGACTTGTTCACCGCCATTGGCGAATCACTTGCCAGAAGCATCTCCACCTTCCGGTTAATCCGAAATCCATCTGCTTCAATTTCACGGTAAGTCCAGCCATGGGGGGCCGAATAGTGGGAACCACTGGCCAAAATCTGCAATTCAAGGCCGCCGGAACTTCGAATGGCCTCCATTACCCAGCGCAACAGGCCGTACTCGGCGCGGGTGCCGGTGAACACACACACCTTTTTCATCGGTGCAGCATTTCCCCGTCACGGTATTCGCGATCCGACATACGGCCGATCAAGGCTGGCAATTCCATCGGGCTCAGGCCGTTTCCTGGCCTTTTGGATCCGAGGTTATCATGGGTGAAAGGTTCCCCCTTCCGAATCGCGCCGACAGCCACAATCGATTTCCTAGCAACCAGCCTGTTTTTCAGTTCAGAGGGTGTCGGCTTCTTGATCCCATCACCCAGCGCAACCTCCACATTCCTAATCGCCCGGACCATCTCTTTCAGGTCGCCAGGCTCAAGGCTGGCCTGATGGTCCGGCCCCGGGAGGTTCCGGTCGAGGGTGAAATGTTTCTCTATCACCGTGGCCCCCAAGGCCACTGCAGCGATGGGAATTTCAATGCCGGGTGTGTGGTCCGAATAGCCAACACGGACACCGAATGCCTCACCGATCGCCCGCATGGCCCGCAGATTCACTTCGTCCATCGGTGTCGGATATTCGGTGGTGCAGTGCAGGACGATGACCTTCTCCCTCGGAGTTCCCGATTCCTCCAGTACCCGCAGCGCCGCCTCTATCTCGCCCAAATCGGCCATGCCGGTCGAAAGTATTACTTCCTTGCAGAATGAACCCATCTTCCGCAGGTAAGGGTAATTCGTGATCTCGCCGGAAGGCACCTTGTGGCGGGTGAACCCCAACGCTTCCAAAAAATCCAAGCTGGCAAGGTCAAAGCCTGTGGAAAAGAATCCAATCCTGCGTTCCCGGCACCGATCCATCAAAGACCGATGGTTCGCCGGTGACAGCTCCAACCGTTTCAGCATGCCAAACTGGTTTTCATCCCCGGCCGTCAAACGCTTCTGATAATCAGCCTTGGGCGCATCCTTCGCAACCAGAGCCTCGGCGGAAAAAGTTTGGAACTTCACCAGGTCAGCCCCGGCCTCTGCTGCGGCATCTACCAACTTGTGTGCCAAGGCCATGTCACCGTTGTGATTCACCCCGGCCTCGGCAATGATCAGGGTCCTTGGCCGCATCACTTGCGGTTCACCCCGGTCCCGACCCAAGCCCGTTCCTGCAGGTTGGTTTTCACCACGGCTCCCATGCCGACCACGGAATGACCGCCTATCTTTATCCCCTGTTTCAGGATAGCACCACTTCCCACGAAGCTTTCCGAACCAATTTCCACATCCCCGTTCACCAGTGCTCCGGTGGCAATATGGCAATGGTCTCCAATGGCAGCACCATGTTCCACCAGAGCTCCCGAATTGATGATGCAATTCTCGCCGATCCTCGCTCCAGCGTTGACAATTGCCCCGTGGTGGACAATAGTCCCCGGCCCCACTCCAGCCTTAGGCGAGACATAGGCCCTGGAAGACACAATGACCGGGAATTTACCGCCCAAACCCAGGATCACCTCAAACAAACGCTTCCGCGTTTCGGCAGTCTTGACCTGGCCCACTCCAATCAGAAAGTTCCCTGACAGCTTCAGGCACTCTTCCAATGTTTCATCACTGGCAATAACCCGGTAGTTTCCCACCCCGCGGCCCACTTCCTCCCCTTTACCCACTAGGCCGGTGATTTGGTACTTTCCCTGACTTTCAATGACATCCAGGCAGGACAGCGCATGTCCCCCGGCCCCCACCACCAGAATACTCTCCGCTACTGTCACTTCAGGCGCCAGCCACCAGGCAGGGACTGCTGGGTATATTCACCAGCGTCTCCTCCAGATTCTCGGCAACCGGGAGAGGGGCTCTGGGACACTGCCGGTAGGGTTCCAGCCTAGGCATCAATCTCCAGACCGGGCGCGCCATCAAACCGGCATCGTTCAGCACGGAAAGAAGGCTATCCCTATGCCCGACCCCGTCTCCCTTCAAGCGAATCGTCTGAAGCCAGTAATTGCTTTGACACTCGAATGGTTCCCGGACCAGTTCTAATTGGTCGAAACCGGCCAAGGCTTTTCCGTACCTGTCCGCCAGCTCCCTCTTTTTGGAAACAAATCCCGGCAAACGCTCCAATTGGGCGCAGCCCAAGGCCGCATTAAGGTTGGGCATCCGGTAATTAAAACCGGCCTCATCGTGCACAAATTCCCAGCGGTGCGCCAATTTCGCGGTGGTGCTTAGATGTTTGGCCTTCCTGGCAAGTTCGGGGTCATTGGTTAAAATTGCCCCCCCTCCCCCCGTGGTGATCGTCTTGTTGCCATTGAAACTCAGGGTCCCCAACTGGCCGAAGGTACCCGTGTGTTTGCCCTGATAGAGGCTACCCAGTGATTCGGCGGCATCTTCCACCACTGACAGGTTATATTCCTTCGCCACCCGCAGTATTCCGTCCATATCGCATGGGTGACCGAAAGTGTGCATCGGCACCACCGCTTGGATACGACAGCCCGTTTGTCGGTTGCGCGCCTTTCCATGAATCATTTCTACGGTTGATTCCAGCCAAGCTCGCAACGCATCGGGATCCAGCCCAAGGGTTTGTTCCGAGGAATCAACAAAATGGGGATTCGCATGGCAATGATGAACTGCGTTGGCTGTCGCCACAAAAGTCAGGGCCGGAACAAGAACTTCGTCACCCGGTTCTACTCCAGCTAGAAGTAGCGCCACCTGCAGGGCCGCGGTCCCGTTCACCACCGCCACCGCATGTTTGGCCCCGGTATAGACGGCCAACTCCCTCTCAAAGCGATCGACAAATTCCCCCACCGAAGAAACAAAGGTGGAGTCCAGGCATTCCTTCACATAGGCCCATTCATTTCCGCAAAATTCTGGTTGATGCAGGGCAATCTTTCCTGGACCGGTGACGGAACGAATAGCCTGCACCGTTTTTTCAAACCACTTTGTTTTTGGCTCTACCTGGATCACAGGTTGTAGATATCCGCTTTGTAGCCCGCCAGGTTTGCGGGTTCGGAAAACCAGCGCACAGTTTCCTCCAAACCCCGCCTGAAACCTTCTCGCTTCCCGTACCGGGGCTCCCACCCCAAAAGACGCTTCGCCTTGGCGTTACAGGCCCACAACCGTTCGACCTCACTTTTCTCCGGCCGGATCCGTTGTTCGTCGGTCTCGATGGCCAAATCCACCCCCATGATCTCGCCAATCAAACGCGCGGTATCCCCCACCGAGATTTCGTAGTTGCTGCCCAGGTTGATCACCTCGCCAGCCACATGGTCCGCCTTCAGGGCAGCCTCAAAACCAGCCACGGTGTCGGCCACATAATTGAAATCCCGCGTGGGGCTGACCGATCCCAAACGTATGGATATCTTCCCTTTGGCCACCTGAGTGATGATCGTGGGGATCACCGCTCGCGCCGATTGCCGCGGGCCATAGGTGTTGAACGGGCGAACCACCACCACCGGCGTCTGGAACGAGGAATAAAACGAAAGCGCAATCTGGTCCGCACCGATCTTGCTGGCCGAATAGGGCGACTGCCCCTGCAGCGGATGCTCCTCGCTGATAGGAACGAACCTGGCGGTGCCATACACCTCGCTGGTGGAAGTGTGGATCACGCGCCCGATTCCCAAGTCCCGTGCCGCCTGCACCACATTCAGCGTTCCCTTGATGTTGGTGTCCACATAGGTATCAGGCGAGTGATACGAATACGGGATGGCAATCAGCGCCGCCAAATGCAAAACGGCATCGCATCCTTTCAGCGCCTGCCGGACCCCGTTGGGATCCCTCACATCCCCAGCGAACACCTCAAACTGACCCCGAGTGTCCGGGGCACAGTGGTCCAGCCACCCCCAGGAATTGAAGGAGTTGTACTGGACAAACGCCTTCACGGTATGTCCCTGCCGAACCAAGGCTTCGGTCAAGTGGGAACCGATGAAACCGTCCGCGCCGGTAATCAAAATTGTCCTTGTCATACGATAATAGATCCAATTTTAATCAATTTAAATTAATTGACTATACCTGGGTTTGGCATCGATATAATAATTTTAAATTAATAAATAGACATTTGTAAATTGAATTATTTAAGGTATATGCAAAAATAAGTCAATATTATTAACAAATTACAAGATATTTATTGCAGGTGCAGAAAATCTGAGACACTTAATTCTTATTGTTTTTAACGACTGCCAAATCATTATTTTCAAAAACAACATCAAGTTTACAAACAAAATCATTGGGTATTTGATAAAACCGCTTGCTGACAACAAAATAATCAAAAGACATCGCCCGCATGTAATGAGAAAAATCTGGATCCCCGTAAAGAGTTATCAAATGGCTAATTTCATTTGTGCGAGAAAGGCTTGTTTTTGGAAAAATAACACCGTCAAACGAATATCCCTCATTGTAAAACCTCAATCCTGAAAAAGCGGAATAACCAAAGAATCTACCAGCAAGCCCTGGTATCTTTTTATATTCACAAAATTCAAATCTATCGGAAGCCACAATAGAGCCGTTTAGATTTTCTTTCATCCACAACAGCCCTTCTCTTTCATAAAAGCTTATTGTAGAACATTCATCCCAAACACTTTTTGATAAATTTGGATAAATCCACCACTTATTGGAAAGTGTCAATTTATATAAAAGTGGCAGTAGCAAAATCAAACCAATTCCGATTAATGCGCCTTTCACCCGATTTAATTGATAATTATTATCGAAATCTAAATAGATAAAAAATATAAGCGACGTAATTAATGGATACAACTTAAAGTATACTTCGCCACCTGGAAAAGAAAACAATGTAATGACCAATAAAGAAAACAATAAAAAACTCATTACAAATACAATTGGTTTAAGGTTTACAAGTCTTGTTTTAAATTGGAACCAACAGAAACCAGAAATTATAGTAAAAAGGAGATAAAAATTCCCGATAATATTAAAAAATAACTCCAGTGTAAAAAACTTAAATGACATAAATATATACTTCAGCGATAGATAAGCTTGGCCATCTAATCTGGCTTTATCAGCAAACCAATTATAAATTCGGGAATCCGCATTTTTGAAATCTCTAGGAAATACCTGATTCGAATTAATTTTATATAAACTTATTTTTAACAAAAAAACTAATCCAATTAAGCCCAATATAAAAACAACATGATCTTTGGCAGGCTTAGCTCTGGAATAGTAAATTGTAAATAAATAAAAGCAAGCGATAGCTGGCAGAAGAGTGGCTACTAAATGAGCCTTACTTCCTAATGATACAGCCAGAAGAATTAAACAATAAAATGGGTTTAGTGTGCCCAGGCTTGAAAAACGAAAAATATTAAAGATGATAAGAATAAAGGATTGAAGACTAAAAAACATTGACAATGGATTGAAATAAATTTGCGCCAAATAATCATCCATTTCCCAAACGGGCGGTAATGAAACGAAAAGCAAAATCAAACAATACAAAACAGCTTTCCGCCTGCTCGAATCCAAAAACTGTATTGCTCCAAAATAAATTCCACCACACAACATTACTAAATCAAAAATAGGTGCAAAGAAAGATGAAAGATTAAATGGTTCAATTCCTGAAAGGCTGAAGCATGCAGCTTGGTGAAGCAGAGGCACAAAATGGTAGCCGAAATATTCTCCGCTAAATCGCGATGATTCCACTGGAAAACCAGAGCGGATAATCGACCAAAGGTTTCCGACAGTCCACAACAAATCTTGATAATAAAGTCCGGGTTTTTCAGGTGTGGGTGGCCTAAGGGTACTGACATAACAAAGAAAAAAAAGTAAATAGGCAAAAAGTGAGACAATTAAAAACGGTAGCTGGTCTTTTAGGGCTTTAGTAATCTTTTCGCCTTTCCATTGGTTTTTGTTAATAATTACATAATATCCAATTGACAAAAAAGAAAAAACTGTAAGCGGAAATCTAGCCCTACTCACTCCTAAAAAGTAAACAGTAACTCCTTCTAGCACCACTAATGCTGGATATCCCAAAAAAACATTTTTGTATCCGTTTGATCCCACATGCCGAAGGACGATAGTCCCTAAAAACCATGAAACCGGAACTAAATACAGGCTTGTCAAAAGCTGAAATATCAAAGCCTCCCGCCAAATAAGTGGCGAGATAATCAAAACAGAACCATAAAACAGCGCAAGAATGCTATTTAGGATTAGATAATTTGCCATTTCAATATCATCTCAAATTATTGGCATTTTTTACACGCAATACTAGATATCAATACGGAGACTTTCCCTGCTATATGCCATATAGACCATTTTTATTGTCTACAAATTACCTTTCACTAATTTTTGAAATTCCTCATATGATAAAATTCGCTCTTTTTCATCGCAGCAAAGAGAGACAAATCCAATAAGAATAGCGTTCTCGGTAAACTTGTACTGCACTGCCCAAGTCATCGCCGGTAAAAACAAACCAACAGATGAAGAATCCAACTTTATTTCTTCTGACTGATTTCCGTCATCAACGATAACTGACACTTCGCCCCGGACACACAAAAGAAACTGCTGGCAATTCTTGTAGGCATACTCCCGACGAATTTTTGAGTTGGGTACCTTATTGACCAGGAAATAACCTGCGGCTTGAAAGGGAATTTCTTCACTGAATTCTGCAACACAAACCTCTCCCTGCAGATCCTTCGTTTTCTCCAAACTGTACAAAGCTACACCAGCAACTTTGGTGGCCGAAATACTCCGTTCTATCTTCCCATTGGTATTTTGGACCCGGTTAACTTTGGTTTTGTCTACATACCCGGTAATACGCGCAGGATTTCCCACCACAATGGCTCGAGAAGGCACATTTCTTGTAACCACTGCACCAGCGCCTACCACTGCGCTCTCCCCAATAGTGATGCCTGCCAGGATAGTGGCGTTGGATCCAATAGAAACACGATCACATATTTCGATAGTTTTCCAGCCGGCAGGGGTTTTCGCTGGTCCGCCTTCGCTGAACAGGTCATTGACAAACATGACACCATGAGCAATGAAGCAGTCTTGCCCAATGGTAACCAATTCGCAGACAAAACTGTGTGACTGAATACGGGTTCGTGGACCTATGCGTACACCCCGTTGAATCTCGACGAAGGGTCCCACAAAAACACCATCTGCCAGGTGACATTCGTATAAATTCGCCGGGTGAACAACCGTTACACCATTACCAAAGGAAACATCACGGACTTGTGATTGGAATTCTCGAAGATCCACCATAAGCCTACCTGGCTGCCCTGATATCAGTATTTGAATTCGGCATGACCACTAAAGGGTAATGCGTCCGCCCTGTGCCTTGATGCTGTGTTGCGCTGCTTCAAGGATTTTCACAATCCTCAACCCCGACCCACCATCAGTGATAGGCGTTGCACCAGTCTGGATGCAGTGCACGAAATGCCGCACGAGTTCTTGCAACGGCTCCACCTGTTTCAGTTGCGGACACCAGACATCACCGGTGCGATAACCAATCAAAACTCCGCGGCGACTTTCAAGCGATTCTTCAATGGTGATACCACGGTCGTAGACACGGATCTTTTCCGATGGTTCAAGATCATTAAAAACAACGCTTTTTTTGCTGCCTCCGATTATGAAGCTTCTTATCTTAACCGGACTGAGCCAGTTCACATGAAAAGAGGCGAGTAATCCACTGCCAAAATCCAGATTCAGGTAAGCGACATCTTCAAGGCCGATAGAACCGGGCGTATGACACGCTCCAAATGCAGAAAGACTACGAGGCAGTTGTCCAATCAGGTAATCCATGATCGACAAATCATGCGGGGCCAGGTCCCAGACGACATTCACATCGTGCTGGAATAGTCCAAGGTTAATGCGCACACTATCGACAAAATTGATGTCTCCGAGTTCGCCCTGATCAAGAAGTTCCTTCATTTTCTGTACTGGACTACTGAAGAGAAATGTGTGATCAACCATGAGAACACAACCGGCCTGTTTGGCGGCATTGACCATGGCTTCGGCGTCTGCAACCTTTGCGGCAAGCGGTTTTTCGACAAGCACATGTTTCCCGGATGAAAGTGCTGCAAGGGCAAGAGGAGCATGAGTGCCGACGGGAGTGGCAATGGCAACGGCGTCGATTTCCGAGTCAGCGAATAGTTCATCAGTGGAATTGCAGCCGCGAACGGCGGGATAGCCGGAAAGGACTTTGCGGAGTCGATCGGAGTCACGATCACAGACAGCGACTAAGCGGGCAGAGGGGCAGTTATTGAAATTGCGAATGAGGTTAGGGCCCCAATAACCAGCGCCGATGACTGCAATATTAACAGTTTTCATCAAACACCCTCAACTTCGGGGGATGAGGGACCAGCGGATACTGACCCCGATTGAGACGCAGGCGATCTGATCAATTGATCAATGATAAAACGTGGACGGCCTCTGGATTCATCGAAAGTGCGCCAGATATATTCGCCAAGGATTCCTAACGTGAACAAGATCGATCCCTGACCGATCAAGAGGACACACATAATTGCAGCGTACCCGGTGCCACTAGTAATACGTCCAAGAGCCCAAAGAAGGGCGATCCATACGGAATAGCTAAAACCTGCGGCGGCCATAAAAAGACCAACCACAGATGCCGCCCGAATTGGGACATAACTGAAAGACACTACAGAATCGATCAGTAGTTTGATTTTTCTAGAAAACGTCCATTTACTCCGACCGGAATGCCGTGCCTGCTTCACATATTGAATGAATGTCTGCCGAAATCCCATCCAAAGAATCATCGCAAGTATGCTAGTATGTTTTTCGGGACTGGCATTGACGGCGTCGATAACTTTTCGGCTGACAAGCAGGAAATCCGCACCTTTTGGAGGCATATTCGGCAAACCGAGCCAGCGCATGAGTTGGTAATATGTGCTTGCTGCGATTTTTGTGAACCAGGATTCTCCAAGCCTTTCGGTGCGGCAGGCCCAAACGATGTCGTTACCTTCACAATATTTCGCAACTAGATCAGGTATGAGTTCAGGCGGATCCTGAAGATCTGCTGCCATTAGGACAGCGCAGTCACCCGTGCAATTCTGTAATCCAGCGGCAACAGCGGCGTGCGAGCCAAAATTGCGTGAGAATCTTAAGGAAACAATATTTCGCGATTCAGATAACCAATCCCCAACTACCATCGCAGAAGAATCTGTTGAACCATCATTAACCAAAACAATTTCACTTTCCGTAGTTAAATCCTTTAGAACACCTTCTAATCGTCTCTTTAGAACTGGCAAGTTTGATTCTTCATTAAAAAAAAATACTACGATTGACAGCTTCATTTATTTAACTAATCCGGAATATTGGTTTTGAGGTTCTGAACTTCTCTTTCCAGAGATCGACGAAATGTAGCAGGCACCCCGGCAACGAGAGAATATGGTGGTATAATTGTGTGCTCGAGGACTACGGCTCCAGCAGCTACAACCGAGTGGTGCCCTATTTTAGCACCCATTAGAATTACTGCATTTGTGCCAATAAATACAGAGTCGCCGATTTCTGTAGCCGCATAGTTTAATTGATTAAATACTCTTTCACTTAGGCAACGCAAAACGGAAGAATGCGACATTATTTTAGCTCCGCTAGATATGTCGCAACCTTTACCGATTTTTAGACCACCAAGGCCATCGATTACTGTAAAAGCGCCAATCCATGTTCCTTCACCGATTTCCGGTTCACCGCAAATCCAGCAATGAGGGTTGTAACGATTGGGTGGAAGGCCGTGATTGAATTCCATTTTTATGCCGGAATTGCCGTAACCACATTAAGGTTGTATTAGGTAGTTAATAATCGTTTGACATTCTTGGGAGGACATCTCAGGATACAAAGGTAATAATAGCGATTGGCTGCTAGTATGTTCTGAATTGGGTAAGTTGAAACCACCAGGGGCACTGAGGAATGGTCTTTCCCTGTGGGATAACATAATTCCACGGCGAGTAGAAATTCCATTTTCGAGCAGCTTTTGCATCAGATCATTGCGGCTGCATGGAGCCCCTTCAGTCAGGGTGACCGCGTAGCTCTGGAAGTTGCTTTCCGCCCATTTGGGTTCAAAAGGGGTCTGCAACCACGGGTGTACTGCAAGGGCGCTGTCATATGCGGACGCCAATTCCCGGCGTCTCTGCACGATCCAGTCTAGGCGCTTGACCTGTTCGATACCAATAGCCGCCTGGACATCGGTCATTCGGTAGTTGTAGCCCACCTCATCGTAGGACTCGATAATTACCTTTGAAGCCCCGTGCCGGGCCGTGTCCGAGACACTCATCGCATGCTGCCGGAGGGTCTTCAATCGGGCGGCATATGCTGCATTGTTTGTCGTGATCACACCGCCGTCCCCGGTGGTAATGATCTTGCGTGGATGAAGACTAAAACAGGCTAACTCGCTGTGACCACCTATCCGCTTGCCCTTGTATCGGCTGCCAATCGCACAGGCCGCATCCTCGTAAATCTTCACACCGTAGCGTTCACCCAGCGCCAGAAACCGATCCATGTCAGCAGGCATACCAATCTGGTGCACCGGCATGATGGCTTTGGTTCGCGGGGTAATCGCAGCTTCAGCAGCATCCGGATCCAGATTGAAGGTTCTAGGGTCCACGTCAGCAAACACCGGCGTCGCACCTGCGTGGACGATGGAATTCGCCGTAGCTATGTAAGACATCGAGGGGCAGATGACCTCATCACCCGGCCCGATCCCTAGTACAATGAGAGCCAAATGCAGGGCCGTAGTGCAGTTGGAAACCGCCACCGCATGCTCAGTTCCGCAATACTCCGCGAAGACGCGTTCGAATTCGGCAACCTTAGGCCCCTGCGTCAACCAACCGCTGCGAACAACCTCTGCTGCCGCTAAGGCCTCTTCTTCACCCACCAACGGTTTTGTGATTGGTATCATGTCCGCTGCTTCCGAGTAGTGTCGGTGACATAGTCTGACATCGTACCGGCCTGAAGAGCCTTACGCCGCCACTCAATCAGCTTCTGCAATCCGGTTGCCAAATCGATCTCGGGTCGGAAACCTATCTTCGCGGCCGCCAGGTCCGTACCTGCCAAACGCCGCGGCACTGGATTAACGCTGCGCTCCGGAAGAAATTCCGGTTGCACATCAGAACAACCACAAACAGCCAGCAGGCAGTTCAAAAGCTCCAACAGACTGGTCTCTTGACAAGAGCCAACATTAAAAACCTTGTCAGAAACATCGCTCTGCATCGCCAACAGATTGGCACGCGCCACATCTTCGCTAAAGATAAAGTCCATTGTTTGTCGGCCATCACCAAAGATCTTCGGAGCTTCGTTCCGATCAAGACAGTCTAGCCAGCGAATCAGGACCTCAGTGTACTTACCGAATATGTCCATCCGCGGACCATAAACGTTGAAATATCGGAGAGCTACATATTGCAACCCGTACATGTCGTTAAAACTTCGAAGGAATCCTTCGTTCGCAACTTTCGCGGCACCATAAATGGTACGATTGTTATATGGGTGATGATCCTCTTGGGTTGGGAACTGTTCCGCCAAGCCGTATACTGATGCCGAACTGGCCGCTACCACCTTCTGCACCCCGGCCTCGACACATGCTTGCAGCACATTGAAGGTACCATTCACCAGAACCTCCAAACACTCACGCGGCTCCTGAGCACAGCGGGTAATGCGAATCGCTGCCTGATGGAACACCGCATCAATTCCATCGAACAGCGGACGGATTCGATCAAAATGACGGATATCCTGCTGTGCTAAAGTCACCCGGGAATCATTGAGAGCAGTCGAAAGATTATGCCGTGTGCCCCGAGTCATATCGTCTACAATCAACACTCGTTGCGGTTTGCAGCGCTCGAGCAATTGGTCGACGATGGTCGAACCTATCAGGCCAGCGCCACCGGTAATGAGAACATTTTTCCCTGTCAGGTCCACTATAGACCTCCGCATTTATTCTTGACTGAACGTATTAGATCACCAGGCAGACAAAACCGCCCGTACTGCAGCAACCACCTGCTGCTTCTGTTCGACAGTTAATTCAGGAAACATCGGTAACGAAACGCATCGATTCATTACGTCTTCCGTAACGGGAAAATCCCCACGTTTGTAATCCAAATGAGCAAAAGCAGGCTGATAGGGAATTGGCGTTGGGTAGTGGATTCCTGTCGCCACGCCTGCGGAATCCAACGCTGCCCGGAAGCGGTCACGATCCGGCACCAGCACCACAAACAAATGCCAAACATGTGATTCTGGATCCTTTGTAGTAGGAAGCTCAAGGCCAGGTATATTGTGCATTTCGTTCAGGTAGAATTCGGCATGCTGCCGTCGCTGCTGTGTCCATTTTGCAAGATAGGCCAGTTTACGCTCCAGCACCAATCCATGAATGCCTTCCATCCGAGTGTTGTAGCCTATCTCCACATGATTGTGGCGCCCGTTCTGAGCATGGTCCCGAAGGCAGCGGATTTTAGAAGCAACGTTGTCGCTGTTGGTTGTGACGCAGCCGGATTCCCCAAAAGCTCCCAGATTTTTCCCGGGATAAAAACTGAAACAGGCCGCATCACCGATGGAACCAACTACTTTGCCTACATGTTTGGCTCCATGCGCCTGAGCAGCATCCTCAATCAACACCAGGCCTCGCCGTTGGCAAATCTTTCGCAAAGTGGACAAATCCGCGGCGTGACCATAAAGGTGCACCGGCAGAACAGCCTTTGTGCGAGAAGTAATGGCTCCCTCAACCAACTCAGGGTCCAGGTTGTAGGAGTGACGCTCGATATCCACGAAAACAGGCTTGGCTCCGGTGTAAGCGATCCCCCAAGTGGTGCTGATCCAACTGTGCGGGGTGGTAATGACTTCGTCGCCGGGTCCAATGCCATGAGCCAACATAGCCATGTGCAGGGCAGTGGTCCCATTGTTGAGGCCAATGCAATGCTTTGCACCGCAAAAGGCCGCAAAAGCATCTTCAAAAGATTTCACAGCCGGCCCCAGAACGAACTGAGCATCGCGCACCAGCGTTCCGAATTCCTCTTGAACCTGGTCCCATATCAGGGAGTTCTGCTGTTTTAGATCAAGAAACGGCACGCTACCCATTTCTAGAACTCCAACTTTGCTGGTATCCCAATTCAATATTCAGCTTCTGTTCAAAATAGGTTGTCACAGCTTTGGGGGAGGAATCCCATGAAGAAACAATGCATGGGTAGGAATACCAAGCAAAAAAGGAATGACAGCCAAAGCAACCAGATACAGGACACCACCACACCATGTCATTGCTCGGCGGACGCCAAAAGGTTTCCCAATATCTCCAACGAATAGTACAAAATGCCCCAAAAATTCTGCAGCGTAAGGATCAAGCTAATCTAATAAGTCGAAAGAATACGGATTGGACGAAGCTTTGTGGAATATCGTTTACGAACAATCTAATGACCAGTCGTTTATCCGGAAAAGCCGTCAGTCCAATCTATAAAGCCTATTATCTTTATACCCTATCCGAATAAAAACTAAGCAACAACAGGTTTTATGGAATGTTTAGAAAAAGATTCCCCCGACTGCTTGGCCCATAATTCCTTGTATAGTCCGCACTTGGCAATTAACTCTTCATGGGTCCCCATTTCCACAACTCGTCCACATTCCAGAACAGCAATGCAATCTGCATTTCGAATCGTTGAAAGCCTATGTGCGATGATAAGGCGAGTTCCACCAGCCGGAAGTGAATCGATTGTTGTTTGAACTGCCTGTTCAGCGTTGGTGTCCAAAGCGCTAGTGGCTTCGTCAAGGATCAAGATCGCCGGCTTGCGCAAAAGGGCTCGTGCAATAGCTAGCCTCTGGCGCTGGCCGCCGGAGAGCATAAAACCGCGCTCGCCTATCAGGGTGTCTAGCTTTTGGGGAAGGCTTTCAATAAATCCCCAAGCATCGGCACCTTTCAGGCATGCAATTATCTCCGCCTCCGTGGCTTCCGGCTTGGCAAACAACAAATTTTCACGAACTGTAGTGTTGAAAAGCAGTGTGTCTTGGCTGACCACCCCGAGGAGACTCCTCCAGGAGGCTGTCTCGATTTCCCCGAGGGCTAAACCATCGATAGTGATCGATCCAAATGTAGGGTCATACAATCCAAGCAACAGATCAGCCAACGAAGACTTGCCACTCCCGGATGGACCAACCAACGCCAGACTACGGCCCTTTTTCAATTCCAAATTAACACCATTGAGGGCGAAATCATTGCGGGAAGAATACTTTAAGGAGACATTCTCAATACAAATACTATCCAGGAATTGACTGATCACCCGACCTCCTCGCCTTTGCATCCCATCAGCCTGGGTGGACAATATCGTGTTCAAAACCTCCACCCGGCTTGAATAAGCTTTCAAGGTGGACCAGCCGACACCCAACTGGCTGATCCTTTGGGAAAGACGATTAAGGACGGCAATGAAGGTGAGCAGGTCGGGAAGCAAATTGGCCCGGTTTTCCCGGAAAAGGAAGAATCCGACCAACAGAAAACCACCAAGTCCCACTAGGAGAAGGGACTCGGAAAGTGGCCCGAGCAGGGCAAGACGATTGTTCAATTCCCGCATCGTTTGAATGAACCGGTTTTGCAGGACAACCACCTGATCTTTCACCAGAGATTGCCGGTGGAAGGCATGTACCAACCTTAGGCCGCTGATTCCTTCGACCACCTTGCGGCTCAAATCTGCTTGCTGGACCGCCATCCTGTGGGAAAGCTCACCCACTTTCCTTCCGACCATCTTTTGTAACCAAATAACAAGGCTGAACAACAACAACGCGGCGCCAAAAAGTGGTAAGGATATGGTGGAAAGCACAACAACGTATGCTATTACCGTTAAGATGTTGGTGAACAAGTTCAGGCCATGAATGAGGACCTGCGCGACACTTTCCGCAGGCACAACCACATAATTGGTTAGTTCACCCAACTTGTGACGGCTAGAAGCGGCAAAATTCATGTCCAAGATAGTAGACAACGCTTTTTGTTGTACTTTCTGTGCTGCCTGAGCGGAAATCAGCGTACTGTTTTGGGTGTTCAAAACTTGGCTGATACTCTTTCCGACTTGGCAAAAGACTGCCACAACTATTAGGGTGATGAACTGCCGTCCCGTGCTCCAACCTGCAATCCAAGCCAATCCGTATGGAGCTAGCCGAGTAGCCCCTAGGCTTCCATTAGTTGCAAGCAATTCTAGAGCCACTGCCAAAAGGCCGAAAGTCACACCCTCCAACCCCGCCCCAATGACCCCTAGAAAAAGGACCTGTACAAGCCGGCGTTTCTGCTCCCATGCGGATTGGAGAATCAGCTTCCTACTCGGCGAAACAGAAGCCCAACGCAGCAAAAAACCCCGGATTGGAGCAATTAGGAAGGTCATAACCTTGCTAACCCACGCTGGTAGGCCGGCAGAGAAGAATCCAACCACCCGGATTTCCGCACCTCCATTGAAGGATTCAACTTAAAAAGGCTTTCATTTTTGCTAAGACAATAGCCTATCCCCAAAAGAAACATTGCTGTGCCGGGAAGACTGGAAAACAAACCAACTCCCACGAAAGAGGTAGCGAAAAGGGCAATAGAAAAAAACCTTAGCAACCCTTTCAACAATAAATTAGGAAGATCTTTGGCAAATCTTTTAGTGGCCAACCAAGCAAAAAACGCAGTTAAAAGAATTAACCCCACAACCCCCTGCTCAAGTATAATCCTAGCCCATTCGTTTTCTATCCAAATCCTATCCGTCAAAAGGTGTTGAAGAAAAAACGGGATACTAGTACCACCCGAACCCATTCCGTAACCCATTGGATATTTTTCAATTGTTTCGAAGAAGCCAAGGTTTAAGCTGTACCCAAGCCTAAAGATCACTTGGTCAACATCAGCCAATTCTGAATATCTCTGAAATCTCTCACTCTGGGTAATCACAAAACCAACTACCAACCCCAATAAGCACATTGCCAGCAATAGGGCCCGATTCATTTTTCCGGAAATCGCAAGGTAACCAACAATCACGCCTAGAAAAATGATAGGCGTTTTTGGTCCCGCCATGAATACCCCAATACAAGCTGAAACCATACCTAAGGTCAGCAGGATTTTTCCTCTTTTGTTCCGTTCGTTTGTTTCGAATTGGGCAGCCAATTCCCCGATTAACCAAGGCATCGATCCAACCATGGTTCCGCCATAACTGTGGGCATTCATAAAGATAGACGGAATTCGCATGTGCCCACCAGCAATATCCACGCTGTTGAAAACGATTTCGGTAGCCTCATTTTGAGGGACGAAGGCATCTACTCCGATGAAAAATTCAGCAAGACCAAAACCTAAGGCAGCTAGATTCAAACCAGATAGTGTATATGCCAAAGCCTTTAGGGCTTGTCGGTCCATCATCGCACCAACAAGGATCATAGGGTGCCAAAAAATATTCCCTCGCAAACCAACAATCTGTATCAAATAATGTTGGACGGGCACTAAAGCCATAAAAAGATTCCAGCCAATAAGCAAATAAACCCATGGCTTAACAATACAAACGCGGTCCCATTCATACTCCTTTGGCTTACTGATCAAAAAACCCAGGTACAATCCAATGGTTGCGGCATCAAAAATAAAGTGACCACCCGAACCAACATAATGTGCTTTCAAAATTCCATGAAAATAACCCCAACCTGCCATGCAGCAAAGACCAAACCTCCACGCTGACATGGTTGTGACGCAGGTGCTGATCATTGCCAAGACTACTAAGAGATACCCGCTCAAATTCTTTTCTCACTTTGAATCACATTCAATATTGCTTCAGCCACAGATTCGGCCGAAGGGTAAGGCAAAAGTTGGTTCCGCTGGTGGCATTCAACCACCTCTAATGCCCCACCGAATCCGGTGGTGATTACCGGGCATCCCATCGATTGTGCTTCAACAAATGTCATTCCAAAGGATTCAGGCAATCGGTTCGGCTGGCAATAGAGATCGGCAGCCGCAAAGTGTCCCAAAATATCATGAACATGTCCAAGCCACCGAATTTTAGAATCAACTCCTTCTCGCAAGGCAAATTTCCGCAATATATTCAAATAAACACGATCCGAATGCCGCTGGGCTTCTCCACCTATCCAGCAGATCCAATTCGGATTCTCCTTGATGAGGCCCAAAGACTCGATGAGGATGTCTAACCCTTTTCCAGCCTCCATTCGGCTAGCGGCAAAAATTACAAACTGCCCTGAGGATATACCGTATTTCCGCCTCCAATTGTTCCTGAGGGAGGACCTGTCGGCACAAGGTGTTAAATCACAAGGAGGATACACCACCGAGGTGCGCACCCCCGGAAAGAGCAGATTCGCAAAACCCACTGTGGCTCTACTGTTTGCCATCACTAAATTCGGTGGATTTTTTTGACACCAACGGTCATTCAGCGAAAGCCCATTTGAAATCCCATGGACCATATGGACCAATTGGGATCCGGATTTTAAAATTATTTTTCCAAATAACGCGTGAATCCAGGAGCCATGACAAACAATCCAATCGAAATGATTTGCATCCAGAAATTTACGGAATTGTTTTCTTGCAAAAAACAATGAAAGTGGGTTACGGAAACTCGCTTTGCCAAACTCGCAAACGGAAAAATTCTTTGATCTCAATTCTTGAGCCAACCTGCCCGGAAAACACACACCAAACGATTGGATAAGCCCTGGACAATAATGGGCATTTAAAGCCAAGCTGATCAGCATCCGTTCAATCCCACCAAACAAGTTGCCTGCAGCCAGATGCAACACCTTGGTAGGGGAGTCAAAGCGAACACCCAAAGACTCGCCGAAAGCCTGAACAGTACTTTTTGGGTTAAATTTATCTAAAAAAGGTGTCAATTGATTGAAGCCTTGTACAATTCAAGGCTTCTACGAACCATGATCTTAGAATCAAACTCTGATAGTGCCCGTTCTTTTGCACCACATGAAAGCCGTTTCCTCAGATCGGGATTATCGACAAGACGATTGGCAGCCTTTGCGAATTGTTCTACATCCCCAACTGGCACAGTCAGCCCACTGACCAGGTCTTGGCTAACCCACCTCACCCCGCTGCCCGTAATGTTGGTATTGATCACCGGGCACCCACACGCCATAGCCTCAACCTGCACCAACCCAAACCCCTCGCTCCTGGCAATGCTAGGAAACCAAAGTGCGGTTGCTGCGTGGTAAAGAGAGATTAAATCGCTTTCTGAAACCGATGGCAGCCACGTAACCCTTTCTGAAACTCCAAGTCGTACTGCTGCCGATTTTAGCTCCGATTCTAACGGCCCCTTGCCTACAACGACTAGCTTTCCCTTAACCCTGCCTAAAGCTTCTAAGGCAACATGATACCCCTTGTAATAAGTCATTCGACCCACCATTAACCAAAGGGGGGAGCCATAGGTTTCTTTCAGTCGTTTCGCGACTTCCTGCTCCTCAAGCCCTGGATGCAGATGACGTTCCAGATCAATTCCTAGAGGTAACACCTCGACCTTTTTTCTTAGTTTTTGCAAGATTGAGGATCCCTCAATGTAATCTGGACTATCGGAAAGTATTTTTTTTGCTGCCCGATACACCCTTGATTCGATTGGAGCCACCAAACGCTGCAACAACCTCTGCTTGATCACATCGCTATGGTGGGTCACGATCAGGGGCGTATCCCGATTACCCGCAAGCCACCATGCTGAAAGCATTAATGGGTTAGGCGTGTGCAAATGGACCACATCAACTTGGCTAGTTGCCTCCCTTATCTTTCCAATCAACCCAGGACAGACATCCAATCGGTTTACCCCAACCAAGCGCCCAACACGTTCCAACCAAACATTCCCATCCATTTGTGCGAAGCTTGATGTTTTACGCCAGCGAGAATGAATTATGTCTTTGCCATTTTTATCTGCGTGATTAACACATAGTACGGAGACATAGTGACCCAATTCAGCTTGGCCGCATGCTAAAGTCTTTACATGAGACTCTATTCCACCCGGTGCTGGAGGATAGTATTTACCGAGATGAACTATCTTCAATTTTTTCCACTAATCCCTGTATAATTGAAAAAGCATTCTGATAGCGAAAAGCTAATTCTCTAATAGAAAAGTCAGTAAAAAATAAAAGCGGAGATAACAAAAAAGACCCAATGGCCCGAGTAAATAATTTTAATTTTGCCTTATTGGATAAGGTGCCTGTAATTCCCCGAAGATGAATTTCCGCCTTGGCTATTCCGGAAATAAGCTTACAAAAATATGCAATTTCAAATCTTGACTTTGGAATCCTATGGATTGCCTGAACACTTGGATCATAAATTCGTCTCAAACCCATTTTACCAACAAGAAGCCCGATCTCAATGTCACCACCACTCGAAAGGCAAGTTCCAACGCGATCAGACAATACCTGCTTATTTTCATAAAAGATCTTGTCGGCGGCACTTTTTAAAACCCACAAAGCAGCTCCGATAGTCGGCGCAATACTATTTCCCGAACCAAAATCAATCTGATTGTCACCAAGGCGGTAGTTCAAAGCCAACAAGTGCTCTCTTTTTAGCACAGAAGGATCTGGAGGCCCTTCGAAATAGCTTGGGTACACGCGGGATATCAATAAACCCAAATTTCCACCTGATTTTTCGAAAGCTTCTTTCCCGTTTTTAAAGAAGGCTCTATCCACTACCACATCATCATCAATAAAGACAACTATATCCCCTGACGCTTCACGAACTCCGCAAGAGCGGGCTTTTGTAAGCCCGGTTGAGAACTCCTCTAAAATCCTAATATTTGTTTTAAGATTTAGATCTTCTAAATGCTTTATTGCTTCAGGATGAAACTTTGTTTCTGGTGAATTATTGACAACTAATACTTCCATGGGCAGCACTAATGCGTCAGCTATCGCCAACAAAGTTGGAATTATTCTTCTTTGTGGTTTAAAAGTCGGAATAACTACTGAAATCTTCAAACTATTATTTCCAAATAATCCCTACCTCTCCAATAGCAGCCACCAAAGCACTCCGCATAGCTAACGGCAATTTCAAAACTATTCGGCCCCGGCGTCTTCTCCAAAATTTCCTCAATCAAATCACTTTTGCTAATTCCCCTGCTCGCAATCACTTGGCTGATCTTTTGCCCGTTCCACTCATGAGTCTTAATTCCTTGGGACACCAAGTTGACCAAAGCTTGAGGCTTGATCGGAAACCAATCCCCACATCAATGGGTTCAGACGGCTCCCAACAAAAATAAGCCTTCGTGATACCGATGGGCGGTTCGGTATGCCCACAAGGTTGAATCCTTCAATATTTCCATCCCAAAAGAACCACATGCGCCTCAGCCTCTAGTTCAGATCACCTGTCCTAGAACTATGCCCCGTTCGTTTAGCAGCCCCTCCACATATACGGACTTCAATTCAAACCCACACATTTCATTTAGTTGTTGGCGAGGAGAGATCATCCACCACACAGGCTTTACATCAAGCCTCAACCCAAGGTCCGATCTGATAACCACCTTTAATCGCATAGATTTAAGCGCTTGTGGAAATCCAAACCTAACTTCTACCAAATCCAAGAGGCTACCGAGCCAAATCCTTCACTGCGCAACACAAAGCGTTATAGTTGTCAGCAACTAATTACTGGTCCCTAAAATTACTCAAGTTTTTGAAAAAATTTAACTCGTACAAACAAAACCGCAGATTGATCAGAGTGGTAGAAGCCGCCGAAATGATTGATAATTTTTACATTCCAGCTAATTACCGGAGAAACCTTGTCTACATCCAGATGTTTAAAGATTATTTAATAACTCCAAATCAATTTCTTTATTTTTTTTATCAACTTCAAAATCACGCAAGGCAACAGGGCAATGTAATCCCTGCCTGTAATATTTAAAAAGTGATTTTTTCTAAACACTTCCGGGTGAATAAAATCCATTAAATTCTCACCCTGCAAACCTAATTCTAATTGTAAGCTAGGATACGATGAAATTGCTGCCTCTTTAACAAATAATATGCAGTTTTGTGAGTACCAAAACGAAGTCTTATTCCATATTTTTTTTCTAATACTATCAATCCAAACATAATTATTTTTTTTAAACAAATCTGCCCAGTAGGTAATCGGCCTTTCATTGATATGGCTTGTTCCACCTTGAAAAGGTATTGCCGCTGAAAACAATACAACATCAGATAAGCGGCATAAATCATCTACAAAACTGGAAGCTCTCCCTGGAGTAAGATGTTCAGCAACTTCAAGGCATATAACAAGATCAAATTTATCGTATATTTGTATTTCTTTTTCTAGGTTTACATATCTAAAAAATTTTAAAGGTATATCTAAATCCGCTTCATTTACCCATTCCCCATCAATTCCGTATATAAATTCAACACCATTATCAGCAAATATTTTTAAAAAAGAACCTCTACCACAACCTACATCAATAACTTTTTTAGGATTTATCAAATCCAGACAAATTGGTATAATATGTCTTGCACTTTCTACAGATGTAATTTTAAGAAAATTAAAGAACTCCCTGTCGTATCTTATTGATATCATATGCAACATCCAGATGCCACCACCGCCGCCCCCAAAGCACTCCCCTCAGCCACCGGCAACCTCAAAACTTTTCGTCCTAACGCTTTTTCCAAAATCTCCACCATCAAATCGCTCTTGCTAATCCCGCCACTCACCGTGATTTGGCTGATCTTTTGCCCGTTCTGCTCATGAGCCTGAACACCCAACGCCACTAAATTGGCCAAAGCTTCGAGGCTTGCCCGGAACCGAACCCCTACATCACTCGGCTCAGATGGCTCCCAACCAAAATCCGGTTTTGTAATACCAATGGATGGTTCCGCATGGACAAATGGACGCACCTTGAAGCCATTGCATCCCCGAGGAACCAACCGCGCCTTGGCTTCAAGTTCCGCCCAGTTGGGGTTGTGACCCACTACCCGGTCGAGGAACTGAGCACCGTTGGTGTAGCACCGCATCCACAAATAAGGCCCCCAACTCAATCGCATGCAATCCAGTTCATCAGTAGCCGGTGGCTTATCAGCACTGGCATTCACCACCGCCGAGTTGCCCAGAATGATCGCCACCTGCCCGGGCTGCATCGCACCACCACCCACCAGTCCAGCCTGCTGGTCATCGGAGGTGGGATAAACGATTGGAGCTTGAGCAGGATCGATACCTAGCCCTTGGCAGATCCAGGATACAAGCGGACCAATTGGTTCATTGCCCGGAACTATCTGCGGCAGTTGCTCCATCACCATCTGCCGGTGCCCAGGCTTCTCCAGACATTCGAGCATCTTGGGCTGCCATTGGCAGGACCGCAGGTCCATCATCCCAGTAGAGGCAGCCGAGCTGATGGAAATCTTGTCAAAGTTCCCGGTCATGAACCCGGAAACCAAAGTCCCATGCGGAAGGATGCGCCAAGTGCGCTCCCAGTCCGCCTCACTAAGAGTCGCCTCGTCTTTCACCAGATGGCTAAGGCTATAACGCACAGCCCACGGCCCGCCAATCAGTTCTCTGACCTTGGCTTGGCATCCCAAACGCTCCAAACCTTTGGCGTGGAAAGGAGCCAAAGTCCCATCGTTCCAGCAAATGGCCCGGCGCACAGGCAACCTATCTTTGTCTATCCTTCCGCAAGTATGATGTGTTGCCGAGATACCAATTGCCTTCCAATGATCAACACGGCCAATCTCATGCAATTTGGCAGCCATCCCGCGTAATGCTGAATGTACTTGGCCTTCCAACAAAGCCAAATTCAGCTCACTGACCCCGCCTTCTGTCCAAAGGTCGGTGTCCAGCCGCACTTCCGCCAACGGATTGCCTTCCATGTCGAAGGCAATGCCCTTCACCGACCCTGTGCTGAAATCAAACCCAGTCACCACTGAGTCTTGTGGCAACTTGGATTTCGCAAAAAGTTGTTTGATCGTATCCAATGCACGGCCCCGTCGGTTGCACACCGACGCTTTCAGAAATGGCAATCCGGGAATTCTTTCACCGGTTTGCAGATAATCTTACTGAACGAGCCAAATACCTTGGTTGGGACAGACTTTTGAGCTTCTTGGTTCCAACTTAAGCCCTTGGCACTCCAGTATCTTACGGCCACTCACTGCGGCCGTATCAGCATTGCATCGCCGTAACTCAAGAAACGGTAAGGACCTGCCAGCGCCTGCTGGTAGGCCTCCCGTATCCGATCGGCCGGCAGAAGGGCATGCAGCAGCATCAGCAAACTGGTTCCCGGCTGATGAAAATTGGTCACCATGCCGTCCACGCAGGCCAATCGGCTGCCCGGCCCTAGGGTGACCCTAGCCCAGCCTTCCCAGTTGCGCAATTTTCCATCTTGGCTTGCTGACTCCAGCACCCGGACCGAAGTCGTCCCTACCGCCACAACCCGCCCACCCCGAAGTTTGCAAGCTTCGATAGCAGCCGAGGTATCAGCCGGCACCTCACCCCATTCCGCTTCCACCTGATGCGCCAAAGGGTTTTCCCTGGGCAACGGCTGGAAAGTACCAGGCCCCACATGCAGGGTTACCCGGACAACCTGAACCCCTTTGATTTTAAGGTCTTGCAGCACTTTTTCGGTGAAGTGTAATCCAGCAGTTGGGGCGGCAATCGAACCCGGCCTATCAGCGATCAATGTTTGATAGCGCTTGGCATCTTCCGGACCTGCTACCCCCTTGCGGATGTATGGCGGCAAAGGCATAGTCCCCACGCGCTTCAACCATACTGGGGCTGGCTCGAGTTGATGCGGGCTGACCAGCCATCGCCCCAATTCCGTGAATCCCTCGATGCGAAGCCGGAGTTGCCGGCACTCCGTCACCATCCACTCGCCCGAAGCAGGCTTGCCTTTCGTTTTGGCCAGACATTCCCAAATATTGCCGGGATGCTCACGGACAAACAAAGCCTCCCATTTGCCCCCGGTAGCCTCCCGGGTCCCCCGCATCCGGGCAGGAAGCACTTGGCTGGTGTTCATCACCACCAGATCGCCGGGCTGCAATTGGCTGGGTAAATCCCGGAAATACCGGTCTTCCAAGGGCGAGCCATCACGGGGGACCACCAAAAGCCGCGAAGAATCCCGCGGGTCCACCGGTTCTTGGGCAATTCGATCCGCGGGGAGTTCATAGTCCAAAAACAGCAAACCCGCCTGGTCTTGCGACGCGGCGGGCTTTTCAATTGGGGACGATGAACCGTGTTCGATCACTTGAAACTCTTCAGCCAATCGATGAACGCCTGACGATTCTTTTCAACAGTTTTGGCGGGACCGGTCAACCGGAAATGGTAGACATTGTTCGGCCCCTCCCAGTGCAGGGCCACCATGGCGTAACCCTTTTTCTCCTCGGTCTTTGCGTTGGGATCAAAGGGCCGGGCCTTGAACTGGTAGGCCCCGGCAATTTCCAGCAGTTGCCCCTTGCCACCGGCCGCTTCAAAATCGGTCACTTTGGCTTTGGCCTGGTCCTCGGCTCCAAAGGTCTTCTTCCACCGGTCTATATTGGCCGCGGCCGAACCGCCCAACCCCTTGAAAATGATCAGTTCAGCGTCCTCAGGATCATCCCCCACCTTGGGGATTTTGAACTGGGCCAACCGCATCTGATTGGTGGGAGCCTCTTCCTTCCAGCCCGCGGGCAACTTGCCCTTCTTGCCATCGATTTCAAGGTCGGCTGCCAGACCCAGCCCGGCAACGCCCGCTGCCAGCAAGACCGCCACCATCCGTTTGGTCCAGTGATGCATCGATGTTTCTCCAATTTTTTAATTTGTTCGAGTCAACCCGACTCGCATTTTACCGACTGCAAAGATTCCTGCGATGGTCCGTATCAGGAACATAGCCAACCCGGTCTTGTGGCCAACCGAATCCCAAGCGATCCTACCCGGTAAGGAAATCGGAACAAACTGGTCAAGCTGCGCTGAATTTGGCTTTGGCCCTGGGAGTGGAGCGATGCGTATTCGGACCGGACTTTTGCTGGCTACCAGCTTTTTGGCGATGAGCCTCCTGCCAAACCAAGCCATTGCCCAAGCCAAAAAGCCTGCCTTGCAGATGCGTCTCGGCTCCCTCGACAGCCTGATGGA